>Ga0208132_1000626_pt1 | contig 16353 bp, 9 predicted proteins | sample ETNtaG_16_FD_185785 | JGI IMG/M metagenome (GOLD analysis project Ga0208132, IMG submission 185785) | Marine microbial and viral communities from oxygen minimum zone, Eastern Pacific Ocean - ETNP201406SV199 (SPAdes) (version 2) | ecosystem: Environmental > Aquatic > Marine > Oceanic ... | reverse complement strand
CCAACACCTATGACCGCAAACTGGACGATATCTTTGAAGTTCAAAGTGATATTTCCATGAACATAGCCAACGCCCTGGAGGCGGAGCTGTCACCTGAGTTGACAGCTGAACTGACTTCCAGCGCGACCCAGGACACCCGGGCCTATGAGAACTACCTTAAAGGAAAAGAGCAATATTCCAAATACACAGAGGAAGGTCACAGACAAGCAATAAAATATCATAACAGAGCGCTGGAGCTGGATCCAAACTACACACTGGCATACGCTGAACTGGGCAATGCTTATGGCCAGCTGTATAATATTACCAAAGAAGTCTCCTTCAAAGATCTTGGATTCCAATCAGTTGAGAAAGCGCTTTCCATAAACCCCGATCTGGCAGAAGCATACAAGGCCCGAGGCGTGCTCAACGCTTACACGGGACAGGGGGTAAAAGCACTTGAAGATTACCTGAAGGCCGTAGAGCTCAAGCCCGGTTATTCCCACGTTATTGCCAATATAGGTATTCGCTATTTCGCCTTTGGTGACCTGAGCGAATGTTACAGTTGGCAAAAAAAGGCCCACGTTTTAAGCCCCAACCACCGCTTTAGCGCATGGTACCACTCCATACCGCTTTTCATCATGAATGAAAACGAGAAGGCTATTGAAATCCTGAAAAAGGGTCTTGAGAAAATAAGCGACTCATTTGAGATGCGGAGCATACTGTTCTACCATTATCTGAACAGTCTTGATTACCCTAAAGCCGTATCAATGCTTGATGAGTTTTCCAGGGTGCTGGAAGATGATAAACGAACCCAGGAGTTGCGTGGCCTGTACCATTTTGTTCGAGGCGAGCAAGAGGAAGGTGTAGCAATGATGACCCAGGTCCCCTATCCCACAGAATACAGTCAGCTTCTGTTGGCACAGGCTTATATGAAACTTGGGCAGGCTAGTAAAGGAAACAAGATCCTGGAAACAATCAGCATAAAAAGCCGGGAACTCGTTGATGCGGGAAGCCCCTCTTACCACCCCTATTACAAGCTGGCACAAGTAAATGCAATTCAGGGGAATTTGGACAATACCTTCAGTCTGCTTGAAGAGGCCATAGACAACGGCTTCAGAGGGTATGCACACGAAGACAACTTTATCTCATGGGTGGCAAATCCCGTCTTTTCAAGACCAATTAACCCAGAAAAATCCAGAGAAATCATGCTTGAAGATTCCCGTTTTATCAAGCTTCAACAACGGATGAAAAAGATCATCCAGCGAGAGCGTGTGGAGGCGGGACTTTCAAGCTCTTAGTCCAGAATTATCCATAGCATGAAAAGGTGCTTTCTTCTAATCCTGTTTGTTATAACGGGTTTTCTACGTTCGCAAGACAGTTCCCTGGGCATTCTTTCCCTTGAAGCCAACACATTCAACAGAGAAGAACTGGCTTCATTAACGGAATTTGTTCGAAGAGAAGCGGAGGAAATAGGAAATTTCTCCAATTACAGTCTCCTCCTCCCTGAAATCATCCTCAACAAGTTCATGGACCCGGACTGGTCATGTGCCGAGTTGGATTGCGGTTACGAGGTAGCTGACAATTCTGATGTAGACGAAGTCATTGTTATTGATTTAAGCAGGATCCGAAAAACAGGCGTTGACTCTACCGGAGCAACAACAGTTTCTGGAAATATGATCCTATATCTTGTAGAGAAGCAGATGGAGGAAGAACCTGAACAAGATCAATATGAAAATAATTTCTCCTCAAGAGTTAAAGAGAAAGCCTCCAACATTTATGACAAGACCCGTGAAGTGCTCGGTATCGACAGATTACCCATTAATAAAGCAAACCGCTGGCACAAGGGCAGAGCTGATGAAATCCCTGATATTCTCAGGGTGTTGGTGTGGGAACTTCTAGGTGAAACACCTCCAGCAAATTATTTCTCCAATACAATTTTGTCATTGGCAAATGGCGATTTTGTGTCTCAGGTGGCAACCTTTGTATTAGGAAACACCGCCTTATCAATCGCAATTGGTTCTCTTACACTGGCCGGCATAGGACTTGCCGTCTCATCAATAGGTTCATCAGGGCCAGGAGGCTCTGATCCGGATGGATTCGGGAATCCGCCGCCTTTCCCTAACAATATTTAAAATGTCCAGTTCAATAAAAAGCCGCCTCCTTCCCGCTCTTGTGGCCGCCTTGAATGGCATTGCCCTGGCCCAGCTTCCTGAAAGCAAGATCGTCGCCTCTGATGCCGCCACAGGTGATAATTTTGGCAGGTCCGTTGCCATCTCAGGCGATTACGCCATTGCGGGAGCTCCCTATGACGATGACGGAGGCACTAATTCCGGCTCGGCATATATCTTTAAACGTAGCGGCACTGAATGGAGCCAGGAAGACAAAATCGTCGCCTCTGATCCCGCCGCAAATGATGTATTTGGCATATCCGTTGCCATTTCAGGCGATTATGCCATCGTAGGGGCGCATAATGACGATGACGGAGGCTCTTCTTCCGGCTCGGCATATATCTTTAAGCGTAGCGGCACTGAATGGAGCCAGGAAGACAAAATCGTCACCTCTGATCCCGCCCAAAATGATCAATTTGGCATGTCCGTTGCCATCTCAGGCGATTACGCCATTGCGGGAGCTCCCTATGACGATGACGGAGGCGGTGCTTCCGGCTCGGCATATATCTTTAAGCGTAGCGGCACTGATTGGAGCCAGGAAGACAAAATCGTCGCCTCTGATCCCGCCCAAAGTGATCAATTTGGCACGTCCGTTGCCATTGACGGTGATTATGCCATCGTGGGGGCGTATCAGGACGATGACGCAGGCTATAAGTCTAATTCCGGCTCGGCATATATCTTTAAGCGTAGCGGCACTGATTGGAGCCAGGAAGACAAAATCGTCGCCTCTGATGCCGCCACAGGTGATAATTTTGGCAGGTCCGTTGCCATCTCAGGCGATTACGCCATTGCGGGGGCGTATCCGGATCAAAGTCGTGGGGCGGCATATATCTTAAAAAAAAGCGGCACCGATTGGAACCAGAATACTAAGATAATAGGATCCGATATCCCCCAAAGTGCTTATTTCGGCTGGTCCTCTTCCATTGACGGTGATTATGCCATCGTAGGGGCGCATAATGACGATGACGGAGGCACTAATTCCGGCTCGGCATATATTTATTCATTAAAGTCACCAACTTTTCAATCTATGGCTTTGGCCGCTGATAACAGTACAATAGCCGTCACCCTTTCTGAGGCCGTTTACAGCACCAGCGGCGGCAGTGGTAACCTTGATGCAAGTGACTTCGTTCTTTCCATCTCAGGCGCAGACGGTTGGGCAACCCTAACAAGCGCCACTCCCACCAGCATTTCCGCATCGGGCAATGTCTATACGCTGGGGATAGGACTTTCCGGATTTGCAAACAGCAACGAGGTGTTAACCGTGACACCTGCTGAAAACGCCATTTACAATGCTGCCGGCAACCCCGTTTTGACTAACCAGTTATTAAACAGTGTAAATCTCAATCAAAAGACACTTGTCCAAGTGGCTTCCTCAGAGAATGTTGGACAAATGTATAATTCCCTTTTAAAAGTAGATGATGATACCTATGCCCTGGCAAGCAATGGTCAATTAATTACCTATACCATCTCCGCCGATGGGTCCTCCATTAGTCCTGTGGATGATGAAAACCTATCGGGTGCAAGCGCTAAGAGTTGTCGCCGGTTTCCATCAATGGTAAAGGCTAGCGGCAACATTTATGTTGTGGCGTGTAGTGAGGAGTCGGGTTATGACGGCTATATAAAAACTTTTAACATCCCAGACGATGGCTCCTCCATTACCGAAGTAAAATCTCTGAAGTATGCTACATATGCTAATTACAACATTCTTTTGAAAATGGATGATGATACCTACGCCCTTACTTATTCCAGCTCGGCTAGTACCGGATCCATCAAAACTTTTACTATTCCCTCGGACGGGTCTTCCATCACTGAAGTGGACTCAATAGAGACGGGTACATCAGGTGGTACTGTTGGAACAACGAATCTTTTCAAGATTGATAACAATACCCTTAGCGATTTTTGGCGTCACTACTCCATTAGCTCTGACGGTTCGATTGAGAAATCATACTCTGGTTCTTCAGCTGTTGGTAGTAGGACGTATAGCAGAGCGCTTCATATTGAAGGTGACATATACGCCATGGTGGTAAAAGAAAAAATAAACACCTTTTCAATTCCCGCTGATGGATCAGCTAACACTCCCGTGAGTTCTTATGATTATATGTTATCCTCAGATAACGCGAATTCTTTTGCGTGGAATAGTTATCATAATTATCCCGTCTTCCTGAAACTTAATTCGAACATCTATGTAGTTGCCATAGAGGATAAGTATAACTATCAATCTAGCAAAATTAACGACCATCTTTATCTCATTAAAATTTCCGCCGATGGTCAAACCATCACCAATATAGGGTTCTTAGAACACGCCAATTACGCAGACAACCCCTCTAATTCTGCTACGGCTTACAATTCCATGGTAAAGGTCGATGCAAATACCTTTGCACTTGCCGCCAAAAGATCAAACCAGATTAAAACATTCACCGCGAATTTCACCGATGACCGAGCGCCCACCATGTCTGTTATAGGGGCAAGCAGTGACAACAGCAGTGTAGATATTCGGTTTTCTGAGGAAGTTTTTAACACCAATGGAGCAAGCGGTGATCTTGAAGCAAGCGATTTTTCACTGTCCATCTCCGGCGGTATCGCCTCTTTAACTAGCGACACCCCTACAAGCATTAGCAAGATAGACGCAGTTACATGGCGTTTGGGGATTAATATTTCCGGCGGGGGCACGGCAAACGGAGAAGAGATCCTCACTGTAACCCCCGCTTCCAGTTCCATTTATGACGAAGCTGGCAACGCAGCATCCAGCTCTACAGACAGCTATTTGACTGATAATGCGCCCCCCACCATTACAGACGCTACCATAAAAAACGACGGCAATAAAACCGTTGACGTTACATTCTCTGATAAAGTGTACGACACCACGCTTGAGTTCGGCGTTCTTGAGGAAACTGACTTTGTCTTTTCCATCTCCGGAGGTACAGCTTTGCTTAATTCAACAACACCCACCAGCATTTCAGGCTCAGGCAAAATATGGACCCTTGGTGTGGATGTTTCAGGCATCTCTGACGGATATGAGGTTCTCACTGTCAATCCCGCTGAAAATGCCATTTTTGACCGCGGAGGAAACGCCGCATCCGCTACCCAGAGTAACAATACGACCAACTTAAAGGCTGATAAAGTTGGAACTTCCAATGCCGTCCTGATTGAAGCGAATTATACTTCTTATCATTCCCTTGTCCAGATGAATGTCCTCAACTATGCCCTGGCTTATGCGGGTACGGGAGCTGATGGCTACATCAAGACCTTTGCCACATCGGCTGATGGATCCTCTATCACTAATAAAGCCACCATTGAGCATGATAATAAACGGGGTTATCATAATTCCCTGGTGAAAATAGATGACGACACCTACGCTTTGGCTTATCAAGATGATGATGAGGATGGATACATCAAGACTTTTACCATCCCAGCTGATGGGTCAGCCATCACTGAAGTGGACTCCCTGGAGCATGACACTCAATATGCAAACCACCATTCCTTGGTGAAAGTAGACGACGATACCTATGCACTGGCTTACAATGGTGGGAAACAATCGGGGAATAATACTACCCATTATGGCGACCCATATATTAAGACCTTTAATATTTCCGCTGACGGGTCCTCCATCACTGAAGTGGCCTTACTGAAACATGAAGGTGATCTTGCAGCAACTGAAGACACGAAAAAAATACAAGCATATTATAATTCCCTATTAAAAATGAATGATGACACCTTCTTGCTGGCTTATTACTCAGTAACACTGGGTGGATGGGGAGCTACTTCCGGTACTGGTAAATTGAAAACCTTTACCATCTCTTCTGATGGCTTAACCATAACTCAGGTAGACTCACTGGAGTATGATTCGGATCTGGCCGAATATATTTCCCTGGTAAAAGTAGATGATGATACCTATGCCCTGGCTTATGATAATGGAGACGGTGTCGTCTCCACTTTTTCCATTTCGGCTGACGGATCGAATATCACGAAAGTCTCAAGCCTCGTTCATGAGACAGGCATAGCTGATTATAGTTCTTTTATACAGATGAATGATGACAACTATGTCCTGGCTTATGCGGGTACGGGAAGTGATGGTTATCTCAGCACTTTTACAATAAACAGCGATGGATCCTCCATCAAAAAAGTTTGGAATGATGAACATGATGCAAATAATGGCACATTTAATTCAATGGTAAAGGTGAATGATGATACCTACTTGCTGGCCTATATGGGTACTGGTTCATCATACATCAAATCATTTGCCATCGCCAGCGGCAACATGTCCCCATCCATCTCCTCATCACCCACTGTTACCACTAATGAAGATACAGAGCACGCTTTTTCAGTTTCCGATTTCAACTATTCTGATCCTGACAACGATAACCTTGACCACATTAAACTCATCTCCACTGAAACGGCGGGAACGCTGTACCTGGATGCCGATGATGACGACACTTACGACTCAGGTGAAGACGTGATTTCAGATCAACAGATCACCGCTTCCAATATTACAAGCGGGCACCTCCGCTTTGCCCCTGTTGCCAATGCAAATGGCGATGCCTACGCTACATTTACATACAAAGTCAACGATGGAAATGGTTATTCAGGTATTACAGGAACAATGACTATCAAGGTGGCCGCGGTAAATGATGTTCCAACAGCCACGGCCCAGACAGTGAGTGCTGATGAAGATATTGATGAGACTGTTACACTGGCAGGCTCTGATCTTGAAACGGATACACTCACATACATTATCTCCACCCTACCAGCCAACGGGACTTTGTACCAGACCTCTGACGGAACCGTAAGGACAGGCGGTATTACTACTGTCCCAACTACCGTCACTGATTCAAAGAACCGGATTATTTACAGGTCCGCCGTAGATGGAAACGGTGAAGGTCACGGCAACTTCGGCTTTAAGGCCAATGACGGTGAGTCTGATTCACCGGAAGCAAGTGTTGTTGTGAATGTTGTATCTGTGGATGACGATATATCTTCCATAGCCCAGACCATCAGCGCCGCCGAAGATGTAGACAAAACCATAACGCTGACCGCCTCGGATGTTGAAGGCAGGGCACTTTCTTACAAAATCTCAACACTTCCCATAAAAGGGACTCTTTTCCAGACCGCTGATGGGACAACCCGGGGTGATTCCATTCTAACCGTTCCAACAGACTTAACTAGTGACAGCGCCCAGGTAATTTTTTCCTCAGCCCTTAACGCATCCGGCGATAACTACGGCAACTTCGGATTCAGGTCCTTTTCTGGCAGTGCTGTGAGCTCTGAAGCCACCGTTACGGTCAATGTGGCCGCCGTCAATGATGTTCCCATCGCCACGGGGCAGATTGAAAGTGCCGTTGAGGATGAGTATGAGTTAATTATCCTTTTTGGCAATGATGTGGAAGAAGATTCACTGACCTTTAATATCTCTACCCTCCCTGCTAACGGAACACTCTTTCAGACATCCGATGGCCAGACGACGGGAGACAGCATACTAACTGTCCCGACCACCCTGACAGACAAAAGCCACAGAGTGATTTATATCTCAGACATTAATGGTAACGGCAATGGCCACGGCAACTTTGGATTTATTATAAATGATGGTAGCTCTGAAAGCGAGGAGGCCATAATCACATTAAATGTGGAAGCTGTTAACGATCGGCCCACAGCCGAATATTTTACAGTTAGTGGTGACGAAGACGTTGAAGAAATAATCACCCTTAGGGGCTCAGATGTTGATGGAGACAACCTTTCTTTCCTGATCAGCACCCTACCGGAAAACGGCTCCCTTTACCAGACTTCAGAGGATTCAAGCCGGGGAAATGCTATAACAACAGAAGAGCCCAGCGTCACAGATGATAATGGACGGGTTCTTTATATCGCCGCTGAGAATGAAGGTGGCGATAACTACGGCAACTTCGGCTATAAAGCAACTGATGGAAAGCTTGAGTCACCAGAAGCAACTGTGACGGTAAACATTGTTGAGGTGGATGACAATATTACCGTGGCCTCTCAGACTGTAACTGCCAGTGAGGATAACTACTTTCCAATCACCCTTTCAGCCACGGATGCTGAAGGAAGGGACTTGACTTATTCTATTTCGTCTGTTCCCATAAACGGCTGGCTTTTCCAGGCATCGGATACTTCCGCTGTAGGAGACACAATAGTTATTCCAACAGCTGTTACAAATGACAGTGGGAAGGTTATTTATATATCTGATTTGAACGGCAACGGAGATGGATACGGTAACTTTACCTTTCGGGCTGCTACAGGGGAGACCATTAGTGCGGAGGCCGCGGTCACCGTTGATGTGCTGTCAGTAAATGATCCTCCTTTAGTTGATTCTCTATCGTTCAATATTGTTGAAAACAGTCCCATCGGAACCCAACTGGATACTTTATCAGTGTTTGATATTGACAGTGATTTAAGTCTCATGAGAGACTGGACCATCATTGATGGTGACAGTACTGGACACTTTAGTCTTAACGATACCACCGGCATACTATCTACCAATGCGATACTGAACTTCGAAGACACACCCGTTTATACCATCTCCGTAACTGTAACTGATGGCATTGATACTTCTCCCGCTCAAAAAATGTTTATTCAACTAACGGATATAGATGAAGGTGTTTTAATTGATAAAGGAGGCGAGATTGTAACATCAGAGTACGGCGAGTCAGACACATTCACGGTGGTACTCCAATCCCTTCCTTTTGACACTGTCACCGTAAATTTGTCCTCTTCAGATTCCACGGAAGCATTCCTCTCTCTTGATTCGGTTGTTTTTGCCCCAGAATTGTGGTCAACACCCCAAATTGTTACCATTACAGGTATTGAAGACTCCATCAATGATCCTAATATCTCCTATTCCATCATCCTCGACTCTACCCTTTCATCCGATCCCAACTATAACGGACTGGATGTTCCTGACATAAACGCCACAAATATGGCAAGAGATGTTTATGGCCCTACCGTTGAAATTGTGGCTACACCTAGTATTGTTAACACCGGCTCTTCTTTCAAAGTAACCGCTTCTGTAACAGACAATAATGCTGTATCTGAAGCCCTTATATATTTTGCATTGGGGGGCAACACCAATTTTGATGAACTGATCATGGGCCTATCAGAGAATGATCAATACCAGGCAACAATTCCATCCATTGCCATTACTTACCGGGGCATCAGCTATTATATCGCTGCCAGTGACACCATAGGAAACAACTCAATCTCGGATCTCTTTTCAACAAATGTGAAGTTTGCGGAAGGAGCTCTTTCTTCGGATATGGAGGGAAGTGTTCTTGAGGATAGTCCGCCCAGAAACAAATGGAGAATGATATCAGTACCGGCAAAACTTTATGATGATCAGGTGAAAACCATTCTGGGAGAGGCCCTCGGTGAAAAAACATCTGAAACATGGATGATTAAACATTGGGATGGAGATAGCTGGGTTGCCCCATTAAACCTCCTTGAAGGAGAGGGATACTGGCTCATCCATGATGTGGACGCACCCCCATCATTTGAGACTGGTTCGGGCATCTCTCATGACCAGTCTGGATACACATTTATATTCCAGCCGGGTTGGAATATGATTGGTAATCCGTATCCGTTTGAAACAAGCTTTGAGTTGGATCAAAGCTTGTTCCGCGGGCCCATCACCTACGGGTGGAAGATAGAAGGGTGGTCCCAGGAAAGTACTCTCCGTCCCTGGGCCGGTTATGCTGTCTACAACAGAGGGGACTCCCATGAATCAGTCATCCTGAAACCAGTACAGATATCACCTACTCTCGCCAGGGAAAAGGAACCTCAACCTGATGGCTGGAAGCTAAACCTGACTGCTTACGGTAAAACTTATGTAGATCCGGGTAATGCTATTGGAAGGCTATCAGGATCCTTGGAAGGAATGGACTACAGGGACAATCCCGAACCGCCCTACTTGGGAGGATATGTATCTCTTGTTATGCCCAGAAAAGAGTGGAATGAAAATATATCTAACTTCACCTCAGATATAAGATCCTTTGATGAAGAAAATGGAATCTGGGATATTGAACTGAGAGTCAAAAAAGAAACGGGCCCCGTAACCATATCACTGGACATGGAAGGTGACTTCCCTGTAGAACATGACATTGTATTACTTGATCTTATTAATAGAGAGACACATCATATTAAAGAGACCTCTTCAGTCACCCTGAACCAGAACTGGGGTAAGCTTCCTGTCTATCCATTCAAGATTATTGCCGGAACACCCGAATATGTCAGCTCCATGACCCAGGAGATACTCTCCCAACTTCCTGAGACGTTTACCCTTCACCAGAACTATCCCAACCCCTTCAACCCTACCACCACCATACGTTTTGAGATACCGGTCCCATCACAGGTGAGCCTGAAGATATATAACCTCATGGGTCAGGAAGTAAGGACATTAACCCGTGACTGGTTCCCTATGGGAAATCATCAGCTTATCTGGAATGGGAAGGACCAGCGGGGTATTCCTGTCAGCGCAGGAGTCTATATATACAGACTACAGTCCCAAAACTTCCAGAAAACACGGAAGATGGTTCTGCTGAAGTAGAGGATTCAATAAATTCTGTAGATAATTCGTATCCCACAGACCCGACAATTGACCGAAGTTTCTTGACCCTTACTTCCTCTCTTCATACTTTCTCGCCTCAAGGGTGAGACTTTAAGCCTTTCATTAAATCATAAGGGTCCGGCATTTAATTAATATGTTATGGACAATTCATCTAATAAAATGATTACGGTCAATGTACGGTTGGATTCCCAGATGGCTAATACATTGGGAACCAACAGAGTGAGTGTTACAGTAGATGAATCATCTACCATCTTTGATGTTAAAGAAGAAATAAAGAAAAATCACCCGGATCTTGAAGATCGGTTTGATGGTACACTTCCCGTTGTTTCCGGAAAGATGGTGAATTTGGATCAAAAAGTAAGCCAGGGCGAGAACATTGCTTTTCTCAGCCCGGCAGCCGGTGGCTAAAACTAACTAACCATGCCAAGGAGGATTTAATCATGGCAAAAGCTGAAGTAAAGAAGAAAAAGGTAACACAGACTAATGGTCACGAGACTGTTTATGTAGACGAATTTGTCGATGGCGTTCTGGACCCTAAAAAAACTATGTTAGGCCCTGTAAGAGACGGAGGCCATATTATGGTAAATACGACCCCGGGCTGTTGGGGTCCCATGATTACACCATCTATTCGGGGTGGTCATGAAGTGACAAAACCGGTTTATGTTTCCGGAGCCGAAGTAGGTGACGCCATTGCTATCCGTATCAAGGATATCACTGTCACCTCCATGGCCACATCTTCAGGCAATGACCAATGGATGGAAGACCGTTTTCTGGGTGATCCTTATGTGGCAGGTAAATGCCCTACCTGCGATGAGGTGTGGCCCGAAACCCGAGTTGAGGGGATCGGCCAGGAATCTGTCCGGTGCGTAAAGTGCGGGAACAATGTAACACCATTTACTTTCACCAACGGATACACCATATTTTTCGATAATAACCGTGAGGTTGGGGTGACTCTTCACAAAGAGGCCGCTGAAGAAGTGGGAAAAAGTGCCGCACACTATGCCGCCCTTCCTGAAAAATCTGTACAGAATCCAATCCTTGCATTCTGTCCTAGCGATCTGGTGGGAGTTGTTGCGAGGCTTCGCCCTTTCATGGGCCAGCTGGGAACTACTCCAGCCATAGCCATGCCCGATTCACACAACGCTGGTGACTTCGGTACGTTCCTGGTAGGCGCACCTCACGCCTACGGAATTGAGGCGGATGATCTTGTCCACCGTACGGATGGACATATGGATATTGACGCTGTCCGGGCTGGCTCCATCCTCATCTGTCCCGTTAAAGTACCGGGTGGTGGTGTCTACCTGGGTGATATGCACGCTATGCAGGGCGATGGTGAGATCGCAGGCCACACTACGGATGTCTCCGGTACAGTGAACCTTCAGGTTCACGTTCTCAAAGGACTGGATATCGACGGACCCATTATTCTCCCCGTCAAGGAAGATCTACCCTACCTTGCGCAACCGCTTACCGATGAAGAGAGGGAAAAAGCTGAAACAGTAGCAATTGCTTGGGGTCTGGAATCCCTAGAAGCATCAGCACCTGTTTCTTTTGTAGGTACTGGAGCTGACCTGAATGCCGCGACAGAGAATGGACTGCAAAGAGCTGCTGATTTTCTGGAGGTAAGCGTTCCCGAAGTACAGAACCGCGCCACAATTACAGGTGCTATTGAAATTGGTCGGGCTCCCGGTGTAGTCCAGGTTACCTTTAGAGCGCCGGTAGATAAACTGGAAAAGAGGGGCATCATGCCCTACGTCCAAGACCAATACGGAAACGGCTCTTAACGGAATCTATATGTTGGAAATAATGGCGTCCGCGTAAGCGGAGGTAGCCAGTTTCGTGGCGTCATCCATCTGGCGAGCAAGGTCGTAAGTGACCTTTTTCTGCTGAATAGTCGCCCCCATAGCACGGACGATGCTGTCAGCAGCCTCCTGCCACCCCAGATGCTCAAGCATCATCACCCCTGAAAGAATAACAGAACTGGGGTTAACCTTGTCCTGATCGGCATACTTGGGTGCTGTCCCGTGGGTCGCCTCAAACACGGAAACGCTATCACCCATATTGGCACCCGGAGCCATCCCCAAGCCGCCAACCTGAGCGGCAGCGGCGTCTGAGATGTAGTCACCGTTCAGGTTCGGTGTGGCGATTACTTCATACTCGTCAGAGCGTAGAAGGATCTGCTGGAACATACTGTCTGCGATTCGATCTCTCATCACCACCCGGCCTTCCGGTACCTGGCCATCGTGTTTTTCCCAAAGTAAATCCTCAGAAATGACGCTGTCACCGAACTCTTCAGCGGCAAGATCGTAGCCCCAGTCACGGAAAGAACCTTCGGTAAATTTCATGATGTTCCCTTTATGCATAAGGGTGACAGTCCCGCGGTTGTGAGCGATGGCGTAATCTACCGCCTTCCGAATCAGCCGTTTTGTCCCAAAAGGACTGATGGGTTTGATTCCTATACCTGAATTTTCACGAATGCTTTTATTAAAATTTGAGTTGATGAACTCCCGGATTCTGTCAGCTTCTTCACTTCCTCCTATCCATTCAATCCCGGCGTAGACATCTTCCGTATTTTCCCGGAAGATGACAATATCCAGTTTTTCCGGGTTCTTCACAGGTGACGGTACACCACGGATCCATTTCACCGGCCGGACACAGGCATAAAGGTCCAGGAGCTGGCGCAAAGAAACGTTCAGGCTCCGGATGCCACCTCCCACAGGTGTGGTGAGAGGTCCTTTGATGGCCACCAGATAATCTGAGATGGCATCCACACTATCCTGTGGAAGCCATTCCCCTGTCTCTTCGTTAGCCTTCTCACCGGCCAAGATCTCTTTCCAGACAATCCTTTTCTGGCCGTTGTAGCTTTTTTCTACCGCCGCATCAAATACTCGGACCGACGCCGCCCAGATGTCGGGACCGATGCCGTCCCCTTCAATAAAAGGAATAATGGGATGGTCGGGAACATTCAGTTTACCGTCTTCAAAAGTTATTTTCTTGCCGCTCTCAGTCATAATGTCTTCTACTTTTTATCTGTTTCTTTTGATTTTTTACTGGTGTCACTCTTTTTTTCGCTCTTCTTTTCAGAAGAGGAGTCAGACTTTCCGTTAGATTGGACAGGTTCTTTTGATTTTTCTTTGGCGCTATCTTTTTTCGCATAATCAGTAATGTAAAAACCAGACCCTTTAAAAATGAGACCGGCACCGGCTCCCATGAGCCGTTCTACCTTGCAGCGACACTGGGGACACCTTTTACGCGGCTCATCAGTCATGGTCTGGAGCATCTCAAATCTATGATCACACTTAGTGCATCTATATTCGTATGTCGGCATGGGTTTAGTTCAGTTAACTTCTATTATTTCAGGAATTGAGCCGGGGAATTTAGCTCTTCAAGCCATTCAGTAAGAATGATAATCTCACAATTACGCTATTAACTGATGGAAAAGTGCCAGAAACCGTTTACTTGTTCAGTTTTTCTTTCAGCTTCTGAGAAACGTAAGGTGTGACGAAATCATCTACATTGCCACCCAGAGTGGTCACTTCACGGATGATAGAAGAATTAAGATGAGTATATCGCGCATCGGTCATGAGGAAAACAGTAATGATTTCAGCATTAAGATTACGGTTCATCCACGCCAGTTGAAATTCAAATTCGATATCACTGACGAAACGGAGACCACGAATAAGTGCCACCGCTCCCTTCTCTTCAGCAAAATCCACAATGAGTCCGTCAGAGGAAGTCACCTCTACCTTTTCGAATTTATTGGTGGACTCACGGATCATATCGATCCGCTCTTCAAGATCAAAAAGGGGGCTTTTATCACGGTGGGTAGCCACTGTCAACACTACTTTGTCGAAGATTTTAATGGCTCGATCGATTACATCCATATGGCCCAGTGTAATGGGGTCAAATGAACCGGGATAGATGGCTGTTTTGGGTGAAATACTCATGTTGAGAAAATTGAAATCTGGGTGTCACCGTATTTCTTCACCCGAGCACGTTCAGAATTCCATTTCTCCCGCACAGATGACTCAATAACAAGGCGGCCGCCGGATCCGAGCCGCTTAATTGCATGATCCGCCAATCCACTCAAATTCACCTTTTCATAAGGTGGATCTGCCAATATCAGATCAAATGAACTATTACACTGTTTCAAAAACTTAAAAACATCCTGCCTAATGAAATCCAAATTCACACCGTGGAACAGCAGGCCATTCTTCCGTATAGATTCCACTGCTTTTCTACCATTATCAACAAAGGTAACGGAGACTGCTCCCCGGCTGGCCGCTTCGAAACCGAGGGCGCCACTACCGGAAAATATGTCTAGAACAGAGGATCCCGAGAGATCACCCAACATGTCAAACAGTGATTTTCGGACTCTTGCAGAAGTGGGCCGCGTACCGGCTGAATCCGGCATCTTAAGGCGGGTACCTTTGTAGGTACCGGCAAGGATGGAAAGGTTAGCCTTTATTGGCATTCCGATGAAGCTCGAAGGCGTCGGGTAGATATTCGCTGACATTGAAAATCACCTCTTTCCTCAAAACGAAAAACCAGATCACAAGCCCAATAATTGCTGCCGAAAAAAGAAAAGAGAATATTTCATGACCTGAATATTTCTTTTTTCGCTTTTGTTTACGAGGTTTTTTTTTGGCTTTTTTCTTCGGCTTTGTTTCAGGAATCGCTACCGCTGATTCCTCTTCTTGTTTTAGGGGTGGGGGAGCCTTTTCAGATACTACCGGCTCCTGAAAACCTTCACTGCCAAATAGATTAAGGTCCGCCATTACATAATTCTCCGGTGTAATAGTCCCGCCACTTCACCAAAATCAGATGGATCATTAACATTAAGCTTTGCATTTTTCGTCAAAGTAAATGAATCCAGGGGATTCATCTGTTGCAAATAACTCTTTTTCGAAGAAATAAACCCCTTCCACTTTCCAGGAAGTTGTCCCATGAATTTGATGCTGACAGTGGGTGATTTAGTTGATCTGGGTTTTATATCATTAATCATACTTATCACTGTCGACACCAGTCCTTGATCACCTGTTATAGTGCCCATGGAAACTATACCATTTCGAATTATGGGTTGACCAAAAGCATGTATTGTTCCTCCAAAAAAGAACAAAGCCCTAACACTTCTGCCATCCTTGATAAAAACAACACCGGCCTCATCACCACTTACAGTACGCGCTAAGGAAAGTGTGCAGGGCTCAAGCCACACAGGCACAGTTCCAGCACGCTTCAAAACTATATTCAACGCCTCCAGTGCATTTTCAGGAATAATACATGTCATAATCCAATCCCTGTCACTACCGTTGGATTTAAGCTTCTGAAAGAAAACAGAGGACGTGGGCCAAAGAGGGCCAAGACGCCTCTCGAGGAACCAACGAAGATAAGATTCCTGTTCATCCCTGGTTAATCCTTTGTCGACGGGAAAAATCTGGCAGTCGATCCACCGCTCATCCAATGATATGAACACTTCCTTGTTTTGAACAGGAAGTGATTCAATCATATCCTGAAAAATGATCCCTAGAAGCACCAATAAATCTGGTGATCTCAGGTCAGGGCGATGAAAGTCTTTGGAAAGTTTTGTTGCCTTGAGTGAATTGACAACTAACGTGCCATCACTGACATCAGCATGAG
>Ga0208132_1000614_pt1 | contig 16518 bp, 20 predicted proteins | sample ETNtaG_16_FD_185785 | JGI IMG/M metagenome (GOLD analysis project Ga0208132, IMG submission 185785) | Marine microbial and viral communities from oxygen minimum zone, Eastern Pacific Ocean - ETNP201406SV199 (SPAdes) (version 2) | ecosystem: Environmental > Aquatic > Marine > Oceanic ... | reverse complement strand
TTATTTATATTAGATTTTTTTAATTTATTTCTTATTCTCATTTTTTTTTGTACTATTTTATCTAATTTCATTTTTTATTTCTTTTTACCTTCTTTGCGTCGTATGTGCTCTCCTTTTTCTTTAATTCCTTTACCTTTATATGGCTCGGAAGGTCGAAATGATTTTATTTTTGATGCAACCGTACCAACCAGCTGTTTATCTAAACCGCTAATATTAATTATTGTTTGTTTTTCTACACTAATTTTTACATCTTTTGGAATCTCAAAATCTGTACCATGACTATAGCCAAGTTGTAAGTTCAAGCTGTTGTCTTTTATAGCAGCTTTGTAACCAACTCCAGTCATTTCTAAAATTTTCACAAAACCTTTATTAACTCCAATAATAGTATTATTTAAAAGGCTCCGATTCATACCCCACATTTTTTTAATATCATCATTTTTTCTTTTGGGATTAATTGATAATTCGTTGTTTTTACTAATCTTAACTTCAAAGAGATTTGTATTTAGATTAATTTTCTTGCTACCAAAAGGTCCTTTTACATCAATGCTGCCACCATTAATTGACAAATTGACTTCTTTTGGAATTAAAATTTTTTTTTTACCAATTTTTGACATTAAAATACTTTACAAATAATTTCACCACCAACTTTAGCTTTTCTTGCTTCTGTATCAGTCATTATTCCTTTGGAAGTAGAAATAATCGCTATACCTAAACCATTTTGTATTATTGGAATACTTTGAGCGCTTGAATAAAATCTTCTTCCTGGTTTAGAAATTCTTTCAATATTACTTATCACTGGAGAACCCGAATTATATTTTAAAATAATTAAATATTTTGTTTTTTTTTCATTAGTTTGATCCAGTGAATAATTCAAAATAAAACCTTCTCTTTTAAGTATTTCTAAAATTTTACCCTTAAATGATGAGGCAGGCATTTCAATTTTAACATATGATCTCATTTGACCATTCCGAATTCTAGCTATCATATCACCTATAGGATCTGTAAAACTCATATATTCCTTTCTTTCTTACCAACTCGACTTTATCATTCCGGGGACTTTTCCCTCTAATGATAGTTGTCTCAAAGTTATTCTAGAAATTTTTAATTTTCTATAAACTCCATGAGATCTTCCGGTAATTTCACATCTATTTTTAATTCTAATTTTAGATGAATTTCTTGGCAATTTTGACAATTTCATTTGAGCTTTAAATCTTTCTTCTAAACTTATTTTCTTGTTCATAATTATTTCTTTTAGTTTTCTTCTTTTATTTGCAAATTTCAAATTCAATGCAATTCTTTTTTTATTTCTATTTACTGAACTTTTTTTTGCCATATATTTTTTAAAATCAATTTTTATTTTCTTTGTTAAAGGGAAAATTAAATTCCTCTAATAAAGCCAAATTATGATCGTTACTTGTTCCATGAGTTACAATCGTAATATCTAAACCACGTATTTTTTCAACTTTATCAAAATTTACTTCTGGAAAAACAACATGCTCTTTAATCCCAAGGGTATAATTACCAAATTTGTCAAAACTTCGTGAACTTAAGCCTCGAAAATCTTTTATTCTTGGAAGGGCAATATTAACGAGTCTATCAATAAATTCGTACATTTTGTTTTTTCTTAAAGTTACTTTTAAACCAGCGTCTGTGTTTTTTCTTGTTTTAAAATTCGATATGGATTTTTTAAATTTCGTAACAACCGGTTTTTGTCCAGTTATCATAGCAATATCGTCTGAATAAGATTTCAAAATTTTTTTATCATTTCCATCTGTGCCTAATCCCATGTTGATAACAACTTTTTTCAATTTTGGGCTCATTAATTTATTCTTTAAGGAAAGCTTTTTTGCTAAATCAGTTTGTATTTTAGAATAATATAACTCTTTTAATCTTGGATTCATTTTTTATTAATTCCTTTTTTTATTTCAGTTTTGTCTTTTTTATTCTCTATTCTCTTTAAATTTGATAAATGAATAAAATTTTCTTTAGAAATAATTCCTCCCTTTTTTTCTTTTGTTGTTTTTAAATGTTTTTTAACAATATTTATGCCTTTAACTTTTGCTTTATTTAATCTATTTATTACTTCAATAATTTCTCCTGACTTATTTTTATCCTTACCTGTTAGCACTTTTACCAAATTTCCTTTTTTTAAATTCATAAATTATAAAACCTCTGGTGCTAATGAAATTATTTTCATTTGACCTTTGGATCTCAGTTCTCTCGCTACTGGACCAAAAATTCGTGTTCCTAATGGTTCGCCCTTTTCATCGGTTAACACTGCTGCATTATTGTCAAATTTTACTTTTGAACCGTCGTTTCTAAAAATACCTTGTTTAGTTCTTACTATTACAGCTTTGTATAATGAGCCTTTCTTTACTTTTCCCCTTGAAATAGCTTCCTTGATGCTAACTACAATTGTGTCTCCAATCGAAGCATATCTTCTCCTTGAACCACCTAAAACCTTGATGCATTCAATTTTTTTTGCTCCTGTATTATCTGCCACAAATAATTCTGTTTGAACTTGAATCATTTACTTTCCTCTAATACTTTGAATTGTTTATTTTTAGAATAAGGTTTTGATTCTTCAATACGTACAGTGTCACCAATTTTAAACTTATTTTTTTCATCGTGGGCATGGTATTTTTTTTTATTTGTAATAATTTTTTTTAAAAAAGGATGCTGATATTTTCTCTCTACCAATACAACTATAGTTTTTTTATTTTTATCACTAATCACTTTTCCTTTTAATATTTTCTTTGGCATATTATTTTTTATTAATTAATGTACTAATTCTTGCTATTGTTTTTTTTGTCTCTCTAAATTTTGATGGATTTGTTAACTGTCCATTAGTTTTTCTAAACCTTAAATTAAATAAATCTTTTTTAAATTTATCAAGATTTTTGTGTAATTGATCTTTTGTAAGTTTATTTATTTCCTTAAGTTTCATAAATTATCTTTTTACAAATTTTGTTTTAATTGGAAGTTTTGCTGACGCTTTATATAAAGCCACTTTCGCAACTGATTCTGTTACTCCATCAACTTCAAACAAAATTCTACCGGGCTTTACTCTACAAACCCAAAATTCTGGAGTTCCCTTTCCTTTACCCATACGCACTTCTGTGGGTTTTTTTGACACAGGAATATTAGAAAATATTCTTGTCCATACTTTTCCCGTTCTTTTCATATATCTTGTTAATGCCACTCTTGCTGCTTCAATTTGATTTGAGATAATTCTATCTGGTTGTAGAGCTTTTATTCCATATTCGCCAAAATTAAGTTTGTCACACCTGGAGGCTTTTCCATGAATTCGCCCTTTATGTGCTTTTCTATATTTCGTTCTTGCTGGTTGAATCATAATTAAATTTTATTAGTCTCTTGACTGAATTCCTTTCTAAATATTTTTCCTTTATATATCCAAACCTTGACTCCTATCATTCCATAGGTAGTTAAAGCTTCCGATTCAGCATAATCAACATCCGCTCTTAAAGTATGCAAAGGAATGCTTCCCTCACTTAACCATTCGGATCGGGCAATTTCATTTCCAGCTAATCTTCCGCTTACACAAACCTTTATTCCTTTGGCACCCAGTCTTAGTGCAGACTGTATCGCTCTTTTCATAGCTCTTCTGTAAGAAATTCTTTTTACTAACTGTTGAGCTATATTTTCAGCAACCAAATAACTATTTAGTTCAGGTTTTTTAACTTCTTTAATGTTTAAGGTAATCTCGTGACTGGTAAATTTAGATAATTTTTTTTTAATTTTTTCTATATCACTTCCCTTTTTTCCAATAACAAAACCTGGTCTAGAAGTATAAATAGTTACAAAACATTTTTTTGCTGATCTTTCGATCATAACTTTAGATATTCCTGAGTTTACTACATTTTTTTTTATATATTCTCTAATTTTGAAATCTTCAATTAGATTTTTTCCAAATTGATTTTTTTTTGCAAACCAAACAGAGTCCCATCCCCTGTTCACACCCAATCTAAAACCGATAGGATTAACTTTTTGTCCCATGATCCTCCAGCTTTCTAAGTTTGTCTGATAATATAATGGTCACATTACTATAAGGTTTTTTTATAGGGCTTGCTCTTCCTTTTGCCCTAGGTCTAAATCTTTTCATTACAATTGATTTGCCACAATACGCTTCTTTTACAAATAATTTATCAATATCATATTGAAAATTATTTTCTGCATTGGCTATGGCCGAGTGTATAGTCTTTTTTATTTCTTTACATATCCTTTGATTAGCAAACGTTAGATCCCGTAAAGCATGGTCAACTTTTTTTCCAACTATTCCGGTCAAAATTAACCCTATCTTCCTTGTGCTACTCCTAACATTTTTGTTGACTGATTTAACTAAATTTTCTTTATTTATTACTTGTTTATTTTTTTTCATTTAAATTTTGCTTAGTTGTGGATGATTGTTCAGCTACTTGTTTAGCTTTTTTATCTGCTGGAGTATGACCAGAAAACTGCCTGGTTGGTGAAAATTCGCCAAGTTTATGTCCAACCATATCTTCAGAAATGGTAATTAATATAAATTTTTTTCCATTATGTATCAAAAAACTTGATCCTATAAATTCAGGAATTATTGTGGATTTTCTAGACCAAGTTTTAATTGGTTTCATATTTTTTGTTGTATTCTTCTGTTTTTCAATTTTTTTAATTAAACTTGGATCTACAAATGGTCCTTTCCACACTGATCTAGCCATAAATTAAACTCTCTTTTTCCTTCTCATGATAATATATTTGTTTGTTCTCTTATTATTTCTTGTTTTTAATCCTTTTGCGGATTGCCCCCATGGTGAAACGGGATTTCTGCCTCCAGAAGATTTTCCCTCACCTCCACCATGAGGATGATCTACAGGATTCATTACTACCCCCCTTACACTTGGTCTGATGCCTAGCCATCTGCTTCTTCCAGCTTTACCAATTTTTATATTTTTTTGATCAGGATTAGACAAAACTCCAATGGTAGCTTTTGCCCTACTAATTATTTTTCTAATTTCACCTGATGCTAGTCTTATTATTGAATATTCTCCATCTGAACCAGTAATTTGAACGGATGAACCTGCCGACCTAGCAATTTTAGCCCCTCCCCCGGGTTTCATTTCAACGTTGTGTATTGCCGTTCCATCAGGAATATCTCTCAAAGGCATACAATTTCCTATCTTTATCTCTTTTTTATTTCCCGAAATAATCTTATCTCCAATTTTGATTCTTTGAGGTTGCAGCATGTATACTCTTTCTCCATCTTCATACTTAACTAACATAATATGTGAAGTTCTATTCGGATCATATTCAATTCTTTCAACCACTGCTTCAATGTCATGTTTATTTCTAAAAAAATCTATTTTACGAAATTTTTGTTTATGTCCAGATCCTCTTCTTCTTGAGGTAATTCGTCCCAAATTATTTCTTCCAGAAACAGATTTTTTTCCAAATGTAAGTGATTTGATCGGCTTGCCTTTCCAAAGATCTTTCTTCGCAATAATAACCGTTCCTCGGGTTGATTTTGTATAGGGCTTAAATGTTTTTAATGTCATTTCATATGCCTGTGGTTAAATCGATATTTTGACCTTTTTTTAATGTAATAATTGCTTTCTTATATCCCTGAACTTTAACCTTTTTACCTCTTGCTATCTTAATTCTTCTTTGTTTATTAATTATATTTATTTTAATAACATTCACTTTAAAAATTTTTTCAATACTTTTTTTAATAGATTTTTTATTAGCTAAACTATTTACTTTAAATACCACTTTATTTATTTCAGATAAGTTAGTTGATTTTTCAGTTACCAGTGGACTTAATATACTGTCATATAAATTTATTTTATTCATGATCTAAAAGCCTTTTTTGTAATTCTTTAGTTGAAGATTCAGTAAACATAATTTGTTTATATTTTAAGATATCGTATGTAGTTAGATAAGATGCATCAATTAATTTTATATTGGGAATATTTCTTGCTGATAACTCAATGTTTTTTTTAGTCTTTAAATCTACAACAATCAAAGCATTGCTAATTTTATTCGTTTTTAAAAATTTTATAAATTGTTTTGTTTTACTAATTTTGTCTTTAATATCTTCAAATATTATTAGATTTTTATCTTTAGTTTTTTGAGATATTACACTAATTAAACTACTTTTTTTTTCCTCCTTATTTATCTTTCTTGTTTTATAAACATTTCCTTTAGGACCATGTGCTACACCTCCGCCAACAAACAATGGTGCTTTTTTACTCGCATGTCTTGCATTTCCAGTACCTTTTTGCGCATGAATTTTGGCTGTAGAACCTATTATTTGATTTCTTTGTTTTGTTTTTGCTAGTCTCGGTTTTGAATTTGCAATTTGAGAATAAAGAACTTGCCCAATTAATTTGTTATTTATGGCAGAAGAAAATATTTTTTCTGAAATTTCAAATGCCGTTACTTTACCTTTTATACTAATACTGTCTATTTTCATTATTTATTTACTTTTTATACCTTTTTTTTCTACTTTCTTTATTATCTCTTCTTTTTTTTGTTCAACTTTAGTAGTTATTTTTTCTTTCGTAACACTCATTTTTTCGGATTTTTATCTTGTTTCTCAACTATTTTATTTTTTTCTAAAATTGTTTTTTTATTTATTTTCTTAACTGAATTCTTTAAGAATACTAATGTGTTTTTTGATCCTGGGATCGAACCTTTTAAGTATATTAAATCATTGTTCAAATCTGATTTAATTATCTCTAAATTCAACATTGTTCTAATTTTGTCTCCCATGTGTCCAGCCATTTTTTTTCCTTTAAATACTTTTCCTGGGTCCTGACGTTGTCCAGTTGATCCACCGGATCGATGTGATACTGATACTCCGTGTGAAGCTCTTAAACCTGAAAAATTATGTCTTTTTATGACTCCGGCGAACCCTTTGCCGATGCTTTTTGATGTAACATCAACAAATTTAACATCTTTAAAAATTTCTAATCCAATTTCATTTCCCTCTTTAAAATTTGATATATTTTCTACCCTGTATTCTTTTAAATATTTTTTGGGTTCTGTAGATTTTTTACTGTAAAAACCCTTCATAGACTTAGTCAATTTTGATGTTTTAATTTTTCCAAACCCCACCTTAATAGCATCATACCCCCTTTTATCTTTTGTAATTAAGTCTATCACTCTTCCTTTTTCTATTTTTATAACAGTTACTGGAACAGATATTCCTATAGGAAAAAATTCTCTACTCATTCCAATTTTTGTTCCAATTAAACCAATATTTGTCATTTGTTACCTTATATCTTTATTTCAACATCCACTCCAGAAGCTAAATCCAATTTCATTAATGCTTCAATAGTTTGGGGTGTCGGCTCTTCAATATCGATCAATCTTTTATGTGTTCTTGTTTCAAATTGTTCTCTACTTTTTTTATCAATATGTGGGGATCTTAGGACGGTATATCTTTCTATTTTTGTTGGTAGTGGAATAGGACCTTTAATGTTGGCACCTGTTCTTTTTACAGTATTTACTATATCAAGTGTCGATTGATCTAAAATTTTATTGTCGTATGCTCTAAGTTTAATTCTAATATTTTGTTTTTCCATCATTTATGCCATTTTTTTTGTTACTTCTTCCTGAACATTTTGAGGTACTTTTTCATAATGATCAAAAAACATTGAATATTGAGCTCTTCCTTGTGACATTGATCTTAAACTATTTACATAACCAAACATATTTGCAAGAGGTACCATAGCTGTTATCACTGTTACATTACCTCGAGATTCGGTCCCCTCAATATGGCCCCTTCGGCTATTTAAATCGCCAATGACATCTCCCATATAATTTTCTGGTGTAACAATTTCTACTCTCATAATCGGTTCAAGAAGTTTTAAAGAAGCCCTTGTGCATACTTCTTTAAAACAATGTCTTGACGCTATTTCAAAAGCCAAAACACTTGAATCTACATCGTGATGTAAACCATCAACTATAGTTACTTTGTAATCAATAATTGGAAATCCAGCTAAAATTCCTGAATCTGAAACACTCTCTATTCCTTTTTCCACTCCTGGTATAAATTCTTTTGGAATAGACCCACCCTTAATCTTATTTTCAACTTCTCTACCTTTTCCTGGCTCTAGAGGTTCTATTGCAAGTCTAACTCTTGCAAATTGTCCAGCGCCACCACTTTGTTTTTTATGAATATAATCAAATTCGGCATTACCCAAAATTGTTTCTCTATAGGCTACTTGTGGTGCGCCAATATTTGCCTCTACTTTAAATTCTCTTTTCATTCGATCAACTATAATATCTAAATGCAATTCTCCCATACCCTTTATGATTGTTTGACCAGATTCTTCATCAGATGACACTCTAAAAGACGGATCTTCCCTTGCCAATCTTCCTAAAGCTTCCCCCATCTTTTCTTGGTCTGCATTAGTTTTTGGTTCAACCGCAATCTCAAGAACTGGATCTGGAAATTCCATAGGTTCTAGTACAATTGGATTATCTTCATCAGATAAAGTGTGTCCAGTTATTGTATATTTTAATCCTGCTAATGCCACAATATCACCTGTATTAACTTCTTTTACATCTTCTCTATTATTAGCGTGCATAAGCAACATCCTGCCAACTCTCTCCTCCTTATCTTTAGTAGTATTATAAATTCCAGTGCCTGATTTTAATGTGCCTGAATATATTCTAATAAAAGTTAAAGTTCCCACAAAAGGATCGGTTGCAACTTTAAATGCTAGAGCTGATAACGGTTCTTTGTCATCAAATTTTCTTTCAATTTCATCTTTTGAATTAGGTTTTGTGCCATTGATTGACCCTATATCTTTGGGACTTGGTAAAAAGTCTACCACAGCATCCAATAAAGGTTGCACACCCTTATTTTTAAATGCTGAACCAGTTAATACTGGTACAAAATCAAATTTTAAACCACCTTTCCTAATACAGGATATCAAATCAGACTCTGATATTTCATTTCCATTTAGATAATCGTCCATCAATTTTTCATCTTGCTCTACGGCTGTTTCCATTAATTCTTTCCTATATTTTTTAGCCTGTTCCTGTAACTCATTTGGTATTTCTACATATTCAAATTCCGCTCCTAACTTTTCTTCTTTCCATAAAACTGCTTTCATTTTAACTAAATCAACTACACCTTTGAATGAGGACTCTATTCCCACCGGAATTTGCATAACTAATGGTTTTGAACCTAAGCGATCTTTTATCATTTCAACGCATCTAAAATAATCTGCTCCAGTTCTATCAAGCTTATTTACAAAACAGATTCGTGGAACCTTATATTTATCTGCTTGTCTCCAAACTGCTTCTGATTGAGGTTCTACCCCAGCAACACCATCAAATACAGCAACGGCACCATCTAATACCTTTAAAGATCTTTCTACTTCAATGGTAAAATCAATATGCCCAGGAGTATCAATAATATTAATTCTATGATCTCTCCAATAACAAGTTGTCGCTGCTGAAGTAATCGTAATACCCCTTTCTTGTTCCTGTTCCATCCAATCCATTGTTGCAGCACCATCATGAACTTCCCCGATTTTATGACTCTTGCCCGTATAATATAGAATTCTTTCTGTTGTGGTTGTCTTTCCGGCATCAATATGAGCCATGATCCCAATATTTCTATATTTATCTAAAGTGTGCGTTCTAGCCATAATTGATTACCATCTAAAATGTGCAAAGGCTTTATTTGACTCGGCCATTCTGTGCATATCTTCTTTTTTTTTTATTGCTGAACCCCTACCCTGATATGCGTCATAGAGTTCAAAACAAATTTTATCGGACATATTTTTATCTTTTCTTTTTTTGGAAGCATTAACCAACCATCGAATTGCCAACGCCTTCGATCTTTTTTGTTTGACCTCAACGGGGACTTGATACGTTGCCCCACCAACTCTTCTTGATCTCACTTCAATAGTAGGTTTAATATTATTTATTGCTGCGTCAAAAATTTTAATTGGCTCTTCTTTTGCTTTTGATTGCAATTTATTTAAAGCATCATAAACAATTTTTTCAGCGATTGTTTTTTTTCCATCGTACATTATTGAATTCATTAATTTTAATATTAGATCAGATTCATATTTTGCATCTTTTAAAAAAATTCTCTTTGGTGCTCTTCTTTTTCTAGACATAAATTCTATTATTTTGGTCTCTTTGCTCCATACTTTGATCTTTGTTGTTTACGATTTGTAACTCCCTGTGTGTCTAGATTTCCTCTTAATATGTGATATCTAACTCCAGGCAAATCCTTAACTCGACCTCCCCTAATTAATACAACAGAGTGTTCTTGTAAATTATGCCCTTCTCCTGGAATATAACAAGTTACCTCATGTCCATTGGACAATCTTACTCTCGCAACTTTTCTTAATGCTGAATTAGGTTTCTTGGGTGTTGTTGTATATACTTTGATACATACACCTTTTTTTTGTGGTGAACGTTCTAATGCAGGAACTTTATTTCTGTATTTTGGTTTAATCCTCGGTTTTTTTGTCAATTGGTTAATTGTTGGCATAACTTAATATAATTTTTGGATGAAAAAAGTATGAATAGATCAACACTTTGTGGCAGCGTCTAAGGCTAATCAACCTTACTTCCAACCATAAAATTTTTGGTAAATTACTAATTGAATGGTAAATTGTCAATAATTAATAACACAAAGACAAACTATTATTCAGCTGTTATTGGCTGTTCAGCAACTTTTTCTACTGCTTTTTCAGAAAGATATTTTTTGTCTTTTTCATTTGCTAAATAACTCCATTTATTCTTAACCCTACCAGTGCCAGCTGGTACCAATCGGCCTACTATTACATTTTCCTTTAAACCTTTTAATTTATCTATTTTACCTTTTATTGCCGCATCAGTTAAAACTCTAGTAGTTTCTTGGAACGATGCTGCAGAAATAAATGAATTTGTCTGCAAAGAAGCTTTGGTTATACCCAAGAGAACTCTTTCTACGATAGCTGGTTTTTTCCTATTTTTTATTAAATTTTCGTTCTCTTCTTCTAATTCATTTTTATCAATTATTTCTCCAGTTAAATATTTTGAATCACCAGAATTTTTAATTTCCACCTTTTTCAGCATTTGTCTTACAATTACTTCGATGTGTTTATCATTAATTACTACACCTTGTAATCGATAAACTTCTTGAACTTCATTTACAAAATAATCTGTCAATTGCTCTACACCTAAAATTTTCAAAATATCGTGTGGAGCTGGACTGCCGTCCAGTAAATATTCACCTTTTTTAATGTTTTCTCCTTCGTTAAAATTAATGTGTTTTCCTTTTGGAACTAAATAATTTGAAACTTCTCCATCTCTTGATTGAATTGATATTTTTAATTTACCTCTCACTTCCTTACCAAAATTTACGCTACCATCATTTTCGGCAATAATTGCACTTTCTTTTGGCTTCCTTGCCTCAAATAATTCAGCTACTCTAGGTAGCCCTCCGGTTATATCTTTTGTTTTCGAAGTTTCTTTTGGCAATCTTGCGATTACGTCACCAGCTAAAATATGCTGGCCATCTTTGACTGATAAAATTGAATCTGGGACTAAATAATATCTAGCTTCATTGCCATCCGCTTTTTTAATTATGTTACCTTTTTCATCCCTTAAAGTGATCCTAGGTTTCAAATCTGTATTCTTAGATTGTGATCTCCAATCAACAACTGATTTTGATGAAATTCCGGTTGCTTCATCAATGGTTTCGGCTAATGATACACCATCTATTAAGTCAACGTAGTTTGCTATGCCGCTTTTTTCGGCTATCACTGGCATTGTATATGGGTCCCATTCGCAAATTTTAATTCCCTTTTTGATTATTTCATCATTTTGATAGAAAAGTTTTGCTCCATAAGGTATTTTGTAAAGTGCTATTTGTTGTCCATTATCATCTTCTATTGCTAACTGAGTATTTCTGCCCATAACAACCTGGTTTTTTTTGGAATCTTCTAATAAATTTTTATTAATTATTTTTAAAATGCCGTCTGTTTTAGAAACAACTTGATAGTCTTGTTTAATTTGAGCTGTTCCTCCTACGTGAAATGTTCTCATAGTTAACTGTGTTCCTGGTTCACCGATTGATTGAGCGGCTATCATCCCAATTGCCTCTCCCAAAGTTACCAATTTACCTCTTGAAAGATCTCTTCCATAGCAAGTGGCACATATTCCATCTTTGGATTCACATGTGACTACTGAAAAAACTTTAATTGATTTTACTCCAGCTGAATCAATTTTTTCACAAGCCTCCTCGTCTATCATTTCTTTTCTCTTAATCAAAATTTCACCATTAATTGGATTTTTGATATCTTCTGCAGACGTTCTACCTAGTGCTCGCTCAGATAAACTAACTAAAATATTGCCCCCTTCAATAATTTCTGAAAGAAGAATACTTTTATTGGTTCCACAATAATGTATCGTTACTGATTGATCTTGAGCTACATCACAAAGTCTTCTTGTTAAATAACCTGAATTTGCTGTTTTAAGTGCAGTATCAGCCAAGCCTTTTCTAGCACCATGGGTAGAATTAAAATATTCAAGAGCAGTTAATCCTTCTTTAAAATTTGAAACAATTGGTGTCTCAATAATTTCTCCAGAAGGTTTTGCAATTAGTCCACGCATACCAGCCAGTTGTTTCATTTGAGCAGCCGAACCTCTCGCGCCAGAGTCTGCCATCATAAACACCGAGTTTAAATTGTTAGTTTTGTTATCTGAGTCATTTTTAGTAGTGGAAGAAATTTTCTTCATCATCTCTGCTGCTACTAGATCGGTACATTTTGACCAAGCATCAACTACCTTATTGTATTTTTCTCCTCTGGTAATTAATCCTTCAGCATATTGGTTTTCATATTCTTCAATCATTTTTTTGGTATCATTTACTAAAGTTTGTTTTTTTTCAGGAATAATTAAATCATCTTTTCCAAATGATATACCGGACATAAATGCATATTTGAAACCAAGATCCTTTATTTTATCGCAAAAAATTACCGTACTTTTTTGCCCACAGAATCTGAAAACTAAATCAATAATTTCCGAGACTTGTTTTTTTGCTAATATTCTATCAACTAGAGAAAATTTAATGTTTAGATTATTTGGTAAGATGTTAGCTAATAAAAATCTTCCAGCTGTACTCGTATATTTTTCGTTTACAATTTTTCCTTTTTCGTTAATCGTTTCAAATCTCGAAATTATTCTAGAATGAACATTTATTGCATTACATTCTAAAGATTGTTCAATTTCAGAACCATCTACAAAATAACCCTCTATTTTATCAGTATTAATTGGTGCTTGAGATAAATAATATATCCCTAATATCATATCTTGGCTCGGCACAATAATTGGTTTTCCATTAGATGGGCTTAGAATATTATTAGTAGACATCATTAAAATTCTTGCTTCAAGTTGAGCCTCTAGGCTTAATGGAATATGAACAGCCATTTGATCGCCATCGAAATCTGCGTTAAATGCAGAACATACAAGTGGGTGCAATTCAATTGCATTTCCTTCAATCAATTTAGCCTCAAAAGCCTGAATTCCCAGTCTATGTAACGTTGGAGCTCTATTTAATAATATTGGATGTTCTCTAATAATGTGTTCCAAGGCATCCCACACTTCATCTTTTTCTTTTTCAACAATTTTTTTAGCTTGTTTTATTGTTGTAGACAAACCCATTTTATCCAACCTCGCGTATAAAAATGGTTTGAATAATTCTAGTGCCATTTTTTTTGGTAAGCCACATTGGTGAAGTTTTAATTCAGGACCAACTACAATTACTGACCTTCCAGAATAATCTACTCTTTTTCCTAACAAATTTTGTCTAAATCTACCATATTTGCCCTTTAACATTTCTGATAAAGATTTTAATGGTCTTTTTCCTGTCCCAGTTATAACTCTGCCTCTTCGGCCGTTGTCAAATAATGCATCAACCGATTCTTGCAGCATTCTTTTTTCGTTTCTTATTATTATATCTGGAGATTTTAAATCAATAAGCCTTTTTAATCTGTTATTTCTATTTATAACCCTTCTGTATAAATCATTTAAATCAGATGTAGCAAATCTACCCCCGTCTAATGGAACCAAAGGTCTTAATTCTGGAGGGATTACAGATATGGTTGTTAATATCATCCATTCTGGCTTACCGTTTGAATCTATAAAATTGTCTATTAACTTTAATCTTTTAATTGCCCGTTCCTCAGCAACTTTTGATTTTAATTGTTTTACTTGTTCAGAAAGTTTTTCTCTTTCATCTTTTAAATTTAGAGACCTGAGTATTTCTAGTATTGCTTCAGCTCCAATACCAGCTGTAAAAGCATCTTCACCAAATTTGTTTTGATTATCGGTCAGTTCATCCTCGGTCAATAACTGATTTTTTTTAAGTGTTGTTAAACCCGGTTCAGTAACAATAAAACTCTCAAAATATAATACTTTTTCTACTTCTTTTAATTTCATGTCGATTGCTAGAGAAATTCTGCTTGGTAATGATTTTAAAAACCAAATGTGAGCAACTGGTGTAGCTAAATTAATGTGACCCATTCTTTCACGTCTTACGTTAGACTTTGTGACTTCCACTCCGCATTTTTCACAAATGATTCCTCTAAATTTCATTCTTTTATATTTGCCACACAAACATTCATAGTCTTTAATTGGTCCAAATATTCTACAACAAAATAATCCATCTTTTTCGGGTTTAAAAGTTCTGTAATTAATTGTTTCAGGTTTTTTAATTTCTCCAAAAGACCAAGATTTAATTTTTTCAGGACTAGCCAAACTAATTCTAATGCTACTAAAACTTTCTTCTATAGGAGGTTTGTTCTTAAATAAATCCGTCAACTCTTTTTTCATAATTTATTTTAATTCAATATTTAATCCTAATGACTTAATTTCTTTAGTTAGCACGTTGAAAGACTCGGGGACACCTGATTGAAAATTTTCCTCCCCTTTAACTATCGTTTCATATATTTTAACTCTTCCAGCTACATCATCAGATTTGACCGTTAGTATTTCTTGTAAGGTATAAGAAGCTCCATATGCTTCTAAAGCCCAAACTTCCATTTCACCAAATCTTTGACCTCCAAGTTGAGCTTTTCCTCCTAAGGGTTGTTGGGTTACCAAACTATATGGTCCCGTTGATCGAGCGTGTATTTTGTCTTCCACAAGATGATGCAATTTTAACATATAAATAGTACCCACCGTTACAGGTCTTTCGAATTTTTTCCCTGTTCTTCCATCCCATAATATTGTTTGTCCAGATGTAGGTAAATTAGCTAGCTTCAGCATATCAGTTACATTTTTTTCCTTAGCTCCATCAAATACCGGAGTGGATATCGGAACTCCTTTAATTAAATTTTCACAAAGATCATTAAACTCGATTGATGATAAATTTTTAATAGCTATATCGTAAAAATCCTTTCCATAAATTGATTTCAGCAAGGAAATAACGCCCTCACTGATGTTTGTTTTGTTTCTATTTTTGTTAATTAATTTTTTTAGATTTTCACCTAATTCAGAACAACTCCAACCAATGTGGGTTTCTAAAATTTGCCCAACATTCATTCTACTTGGAACCCCTAGCGGATTTAGAACTATATCTACAGGTTTACCGTTTTCCATATACGGCATATCTTCAACTGGAACTATCTTACTAATGACTCCTTTGTTTCCGTGTCTTCCTGACATTTTGTCACCAGGTCTCAGACGCCTCTTTACTGCAACAAAAACTTTTACCATTTTCATAACACTTGGCAATAAGTCGTCTCCTTGTCTAATTTTTTCAACTTTATCTTCAAATCTTTCTTTAATATCCATTTTAACTTTTTTATATTGTTCTATTAACGTTAAAAGACTCTCATTTTTAGAATTATCCTTTAGTGATAACTTAAATAAATCGTTTAATTTCATTTGTTCTATTTTTTTTTCTTCAATTTTTTCATTTGGTTTAAAGTTTTCAAATTGCTCTTTAAGCGCTGAATCTTTAATTATTTGAATGGCTCTTTGTATCGTATTTCTTTCTAAGATCTCCTCTTCAACTACTTTATCTTCTTGAATCATCTCTATTTCATTTCTTTCAATTGCTACAGATCTTTCATCTTTTTCTACGCCAAACCTATTAAACACCTTGACATCTACAACAACCCCATCACTTCCCAATGGTAGACGTAAAGATGTATCGATAACATCAATTGCTTTTTCACCAAAGATAGATCTTAAAAGTTTTTCTTCTGGTCCAGTTGGAGTATCACCTTTTGGCGTAACCTTTCCTGCTAAAATATCATTAGGTTTAACTTCAGCTCCAATATAAACAATTCCAGACTCGTCTAAATTTTTTAATACTTCATCACTTACATTTGGAATATCTCTTGTTATTTCTTCCGTTCCTAATTTTGTGTCTCTTGCCATCAATTCATATTCTTCAATATGAATTGATGTAAACACATCGTCAGTCACACATCTTTCAGAAATTAGAATTGAATCTTCAAAATTATACCCAAGCCAAGGCATAAATGCTACGGTAACATT
>Ga0208132_1000606_pt1 | contig 16664 bp, 19 predicted proteins | sample ETNtaG_16_FD_185785 | JGI IMG/M metagenome (GOLD analysis project Ga0208132, IMG submission 185785) | Marine microbial and viral communities from oxygen minimum zone, Eastern Pacific Ocean - ETNP201406SV199 (SPAdes) (version 2) | ecosystem: Environmental > Aquatic > Marine > Oceanic ... | reverse complement strand
CTTGACAAATATATCTGAATATGCTATACTATTCATAGTTAATTAAGTTCTTTTTATTTTAATTCTTTATTTTATTCTTTTTCACATTTAATCTCTTGAAAGGAGATCAAAAATGAAAAATATTTTGTTGGTTGTTATGTTGGTTGCAGTTACTTCTTTCTCTGCCTCTGCTAATTCATTTGCAGAGGAGAATTCAGAAACAACGCTTGTTTCCTATATAGTGTCAGGAAATGAGTACGTTTTGAATTATGAAATAGTAGAACGTAATGACAAAACATTACTTCGTGCAGAAGTTAAACAATTCATCGATTTGAATAATGGTGACAAGGCGTCTGGGGAAATGGTTGCTGTAATAGCATTAAACTCAGAAATGATGAAATTAGTGTTGAGACCAGAAATCAAAAAATCTGGTGATGTTGTAGAAGCAAATTGGTCTGCAATGATGAGAAACGGCGCTCGAATAGATGGAGATTATGCTGTTATAGATCTGGATGAAGTAAGAATCACCGGTCTTCAGTTTACTCCGGATGATTTAATAAAAATGAGGAAGTAATAAAGATTTCTAACTGGTCCAAGTATGTAGATGTTATATGCTTGGACCTTTTTTACATCAAAATATGATTTAAAATAAAGCTAAGTAAAGTACTTGACAAATATATCTGAATATGCTATTATATCAACAGATTACTGCATTTTATTTTTTTAGATTTTTAGCCGAAAGGGGTTAAAAATGAAAATCAGACCAGTTTTATTGATTTTGTTGTTTGTAGTAGTAACCTCTTTCTCTGCTAATTCATTTGCAGAGGGAGAAAGTAGGAAGGAGCAAATAGCTGAGCAAATAACGAAAGAGCCGTGGGAAGAACTTTCCAGAGAACAGCTAATGAAGAAGATAATCTTGTTATTAACGGCGTACGAGTTATTACAAGGTGAAGTAATTGTAGTGAATTTAAAGTTGTTAATGTCAGAAATTAACAACCAAGAATTTGCCGGTACAATAACTCCCCAGCAAGCTGATGAATTTAGGGCGACGACAAAAGAGGCTCTCGTGGCAGCTGAAGTACAAGAGGCGGCAACAAAGAAATCCTTCGAAAGAATGATGAAGTTAAAAATCTAAATTCATTCAAAGTTGTAGGATTTACAAAGACCCGAACGTATCTATTTATACGGGAGGGTCTTTTTTTATGCAGAATTTTTTACTGAAATTTGTGGTAAAATTGGTATATGGTTAAGAAAAAGAAAAAAAGATTAGTGCTTTTGGATGCCCATGCGATTCTCCATAGGGCATACCACGCACTACCTGATTTTACGTCAGACAAAGGCGAACCAACTGGCGCACTTTATGGCTTGTCTTCAATGCTTATGAAAATTATTGCCGACCTGAAGCCTGACTACTTGGCTGCATGTTATGATTTACAGGAACCTACATATAGACATGAAGTTTACGAAGACTATAAAGCAGGACGCCCCAAAACAGATGATGAACTCATAGCACAAATGGACCGCTCAAGAGATATTTTTGAATCATTTGGTATTCCTATTTACGAGAAGGTGGGCTTTGAAGCAGATGATGTACTGGGAACTATAGTAGAGCAGGTTAAAGACAAGAAAGATATTGATACTATAATCGCCTCTGGCGACATGGATACGCTTCAGTTGGTGAATAATAAAAAGGTGTGCGTCTATACGCTCAAAAAAGGAATTAAAGAAACAATTGTCTATGACGAAGAGGGTGTTGAAGAGAGATTTGGCTTTAAACCCGAGTTTTTAATTGACTATAAAGGTCTTCGCGGAGATCCTTCTGACAATATTCCTGGAGTTGCCGGAATTGGAGAAAAGACCGCAACGGAGTTGATACAGAAATTCGGCACCATTGAAGATATTTATAAAATACTCAAGAAAGATAAGAAAAAGTTTGAAAAAGCTGGTATAAAACCTCGCATTGTAGGTATTTTAGAGGAAAATGAAGAAGAGGCTCAGTTCTCAAAAATGCTTGCAACAATCCGCCTTGATGTACCTATAAAATTTGAAATACCGAAGGAAAAATGGGAAGAAGCACTTGAGATTGAAAATATATTAGCTCTTTTTCAAGAGCTTGGTTTCAGAACTCTTTCACAGAGAGTTCGTGATACTTTTGGTGGCTCAGATAATGATACAACAGAGGAAAAAGAAGTTGAAAGTTCTGAGGAACCACTAGAGGTAGATGAAAAGGAACTAAAAAAAATCGCAGTTGCTGTCTGGCTTTTGAAATCAGATATCACAAATCCAGAACTTGAGGAAATTCTCGAGTTTGCAAATACAGACTCATATGATGAAGCAAAAGAAACAATACTTGCTGAAATAAAAAAACAAAAACTTGAAAAAGTTTATGAAGAAATAGAGCTACCACTTATTCCTGTAGTTGAGAAGATGAAAGAAGTTGGTATAAAAATTGACGCTAAGTATCTTAAAAATCTCTCAAACGATTATCATAAAAAACTCTCAGCGCTTGAAAAGAAAATCTACAAACACGCAAACGGTGAGTTTAATGTAAATTCACCAAAGCAGTTAGGAGAAGTACTTTTTGACAAACTAGGGCTCGCTCCAAAGAATCAAAAAAAGACAGGCACTGGTGCGCGCTCCACTCGTGAGTCAGAACTTGAAAAAATGAAAGACATGCACCCGATTATTAAGGAAATTTTTTCACATCGTGAATTACAAAAACTTCTATCAACTTATATAGACAATATTCCGCAACTTTTAGATAAAAAAAATCGTTTGCATGCTACATTTCTACAAGCTGGAACCACAACAGGAAGAATGGCATCACAAAATCCTAATTTACAAAACATTCCGATACGAACAGAACTCGGAAGAAAAATAAGAAATGCATTTGTCGCAAGTAGTGGATATAAATTAGTAGCACTTGATTATTCTCAGATCGAACTTCGAGTTGCGGCGTTTCTATCGGGAGATGAAAAACTGATTGAAAATTTCAAAGAAGGAGGAGACATTCACGCGAAGATGGCATCGGAAGTTTTTGATGTACCGATTGATATGGTGGATGCCGAGATGAGACGAGAAGCAAAAGTAATTAACTTTGGTATTCAATACGGAATGGGGGTTAACTCCTTGAAAGAGAATCTCGGCACTACACGAGCCGAAGCGCAGAAATATTATAATGAATATTTCAAAATTTTCTCCGGACTTGCACATTATTTACATGAAATCAAAGCTGATGCGGCAAGAGAGGGCTTTACAAAGACCTATTTTGGTCGAAAAAGGCATTTTGAGGGGATTAATTCAAGAATTCCATATATCAGGGCAATGGCAGAGAGGATGGCGATAAATGCCCCTATTCAGGGCACGCAGTCAGATATTATAAAGATTGCAATGTCGCAAGTTGATGATTATCTTATTAAAGAAAATATAATAGAAGATGCACACCTTTTACTTCAAGTTCATGATGAACTTGTATATGAGATAAAGAATGATAAAGTGGAAGAGATTTCAAAAGAAATTAAAAATATTATGGAATCCGTAATTGAACCTAAAGACATTTACGACATTGAACTTAAAGTTGATGTCTCTACTGGAGATAATTGGGGAGAGATGAAAAAATTATGATTTACCTACTTTATGGAACAGATACAATAAAGTCGCGGAAGAAGCTCCACACGCTTTTGGACAGTTTGTTTTTAAAAAAACCAGATGCGTCCTTCGTGCGTGCCTCTGCAGAGAATTTTGATGAAAGTAGAATAGATGAGTTTGTAGGAGGGCAGGGACTTTTTGAAAATAAATACATAATTGTTTTTGATAATTTATTTGAAGATAAAGAAACTAAAAATGCGATTTTGAAAAAATTAAAAGAGATTTCAAAATCGCAGAATATTTTCATCTTCCTTGAAGAGAAATTAAACAAAACAGAGCTTAATAGATTTGAAAAATATGCAGAGAAAATCCAAAAGATTGACATTGAAGGTCAAACGCAAAAGAAAAAGTTTGATATATTCTCACTCACAGATGCATTTGGTAGGAGAGACAAAAAAGGACTTTGGGTTTTGTATCAAAAGGCAAAACTGAATAATGTTTCTGATGAAGAAGTGCATGGGATATTATTTTGGCAAGTTAAAAGCATGATACTCTCGCTTAATGCCAAAGATGCGAAGGAGTCAGGACTCAATCCATTTGTGTTTAGAAAATCACTCGGGTTTCTCAAAAATTATTCGGAGAGTGAGTTAAAGAAAATTTCATCCACACTCGTATCTCTCTATCACGACACACGTCGCGGAATTCACGAAATGGACACCGCGCTTGAGAGGTTTATTTTAGGGATATAAATTTGAATAAAAGCTCAATATATTGTATAGTTTTGTTTGTATACCGCCCATAGCTCAGTTTGGTAGAGCACCTGCCTTTTAAGCAGAGGGTCGTAGGTTCGAGTCCTACTGGGCGGACTTTTATAGCGGTAAATCAAACGCAAAGGCGCCTGCGCCGGAGAAAAGAAGAGATAAAGATGCAACAAGTATAAGAATGTAAAACATTTTACTGTATTTTGCCACCTTATTCAGATCTTTGTACAGCCACTTTACAAACAGTGCGTCAATTGCAATCAAGATTCCTGCGATTGCGGCAATCTGCGTCAGAAATCCTGCTATAAGAAAAAAACCAGTGATAATTTCAAGTATTCCGCCGAACCATACAATGGATATTGCCAATTTAGGCCATCTGTTTGAAACTTGATTTGTAGCTGTAACTCTATCTTTGAATAAATAAGAATATCCTATCCAAAGAAACATTAGGCCGACTGTGATGCGGATTAAAAATGGCGAGAGAAGCCCTAAAAACAATAGATTTGGAAAGGTATTTAACATTAGTAATATTGTAGCATTTGTATATAATATTTTCTATGGCTAAAGCTTGTTTAATACTTCATAACATTAGAAGCGTTCATAATATCGGCGCTATTTTTAGAACTGCAGATGCTGCAGGTATTTCAAAAATTTATCTAACTGGCTATACACCTACGCCCGTGGACCGTTTTGGGAGAGCAAGGAAGGATTTAGCAAAGACTGCGCTTGGCGCGGAAAAATCTGTAGAGTGGGAACATATTAAATCAATAGATTCTCTTATAAAAAAAATCAAAAAAGATGAATTTAAAATAATCGCAGTTGAACAGAGAGAAAATGCAGTTGACTACAAGAAACTTAAAATAAAATTTCCTACAGCATTTATTTTCGGAAATGAAGTAAAAGGACTCTCAAAATTAATTTTAAAAAAGTGTGATCAAATTGTGCAAATTAAAATGCTTGGCAGAAAAGAATCACTCAATGTTTCTGTTGCCGCAGGAATTTTCCTTTTCAGAGTTCTTAATAGGTAAATGTATCTACGACTTTTCCTTCATTATCTAAGAGTCGTATAACCTCGCGTTTTTCTCTCCAAAGTTCCTCACTTCTCCCAAGAAACACACGCCACTCACTACCTATAAAATCCAAATCATTTCTATGATTTTTCACACATCCTGTGTAATTGATAGTATTTGAAATGAACTCACTACATTGGTTCGATGTTCCAATAGGAAAAGAGTCAAGAGTCATCTCGCACTTTCTAATATCGTCTACAAAATCTTCACATACATCATCTGTTATAGGGATATTTGCAAATCTATCAAATTCATCATTGGACCTTGGGCAATCTTTTACAAGAGTTGGTTTAAAATTTTGGAATTGCTCAAAGTAGCCCGTGCATTTGTTTATTTTAAAAGATGCTCCAATGGGGGAGAGTCCTGTGGAGATGATCATTTTTTCCTTAGGTGCAAGAGAGACTGCGGGTTCAGAGTTTATAACACCAGAGATGAAAAGAGGTGTTGCTCCACCAATAGCAATTTTCTTTTTTGAAATCATACTTTCAAGTTGCCATCCAGCAATTGAAATATTTTCGTTATTTCTTCGTGAAGCAGAGATGATAACGTATTCTTCATCCACAGAATCTTTTTTTGGACCAGTTGTTTTCTTTTCAATCACTATTTTGTCTTCGTATTTTGAAAATTCTCCACTTACTCGCTCTTCTTCAAGCTCACTGGATACTTTATCAAGTCCACTTTGGATTTTACTTACTTCAGTTTTAATTCCAATACCAAACTCTCCGTATTTTTCACCTGAGTCAAGAGGTGCTGGAGGTTTCAAAAATGCTCCACGATCCATTCTTGCACGTTCAGGTCCACCTGTAACAAGCCACGCTATTCCAAGCCCAAACACTATAAGTATTAATAATATTAAATCTCCTTTTGCTCCCATTATTTTATTTGTTAGTAAGTAATTTAAGTTCCTCTTTTACCACATCTCTATCATCCCATAACGTTTTCTTATTATTTGCTTCCATAATATACGGGTCAGTTCCTTTTCCTGTTATCAATACTATATCGTTTTCTTTTGCTAATGTTAATGCTTTTCGTATAGCATCTCTTCTTTCAATTATTATCTTTGGACTTTGTTTAGTTATTCCTTGTGCCACATCTTCTATAATCTGCATAGGGTTTTCATCATAAGGGTCTTCATTTGTAAGGATTATATGTTTGCAGTAAGTATCGGCGACTTTACCCATATCTGGTCTTTTCCATTTATCCCTTCCTCCACCAGTGTTTCCGAGTACGCAGATTTTATCTGATTTGCCAAATGCTTTATAAAGCTCCTCCAAAGATTCTTTTGTGTGTGCATAGTCAACTATTACAGTAAAGTTTTGACCTCCCTCAATCCTTTCAACTCTTCCAGCTACTCCTCCAAATTCTTCAAGAGCATTTTTTATAATATCAAAATTTATATTCCTGTGTTTTGCAAAAGTTATCCCAGCGAGTATGTTGTATATATTAAATTCTCCAACTAACTTTGTTTTAATTTTTTTTCCGTCAATAGTCAGAATAGTATCTTTCTCTGTGGCAGTGTATGGTTTTGCATCAGCTAGAGAAAAGGCGAGTTTCTTATCAACCTTTATATCTAAAAATTTCGGTGCATATTTATCATCAATATTTACTATCATTGTTCTGTTTTTTTTAAGTGAGCTCTCAAGTGTCTTGGCAATTTTTAATTTTGCGTTTAGATAGTTTTCAAACGAACCGTGCGCTTCAATATGCTCTGGCGCAATGTTGGTGAATATAAGTGTATCAAGTGAAATGAATTTGTGTCTAAATTGTTTGGCACCTTCCGACGTCATTTCTAAAATTGCATATTTACAATTTGCTTTTATGGCACTACGCAAGAATCTTTGTATGAAAAACCGCCCGGGCATTGTCATCTTGAAAAGATTTCTAGTATATTTGTCACCAACTTTGAAATGAATTGTGTTTAAAAGTGCGGTTTTCTCTCCTGTTTCTTCTAAGATTTTATTTATAATCTCTGTGACAGTAGTTTTACCTTTAGTGCCGGTAACCGCAACAACAAAAATTTTCCGTGAGGGGAATCCGTAATATACTGCTCCAGCAAATGCCAATAGATAGTGATACACAGGCTGTGCCATGTGGAAAATTTTTGTTGGTATTATTTTTCTTCCTATTTCTAGTATCTTTTCCATTATTCTTGTTTGCCAAGTATTTTGAGTGCTTCTTTTATACGCTCTCCAGAGTTCGTGGCAGTTTTACTTATTTTCTTCATAGCTTCACGTGCTTCTCTTGTTGAGTAGCCGAGTGCTTGAAGTGCTTCAAGTGTTTCGATCTCATCTCGCATTAGTGCGCTATCGGATTTACTGTCAATTGCGCCGAGTTTATCTTTCAGTTCAAGGATAATCTTCCCAGCGCTTTTGCGTCCGATGCCAGAGACTTTTGTAAGGTAAGAACTGTCGCCTGAGGACACAGCGGTTTTGAGAGTACTTACATCTGCAACAGAGAGGATGGCAAGTCCTGACTTGGGGCCAATACCTGATATTGAAATAAGCATCTCAAAAAACTCAAGCTCGTCAGCGTTTAAGAATCCATAAAGGTCTAACGATGTCTCACGTACAGCCAAGTGCGTCTTTAAGCTAATCACTTTATTTCCGGATTTCCGAATCTCTTCTATTGTCTCTGGCATTACGTTTACTCTATACCCGACTCCACCAACCATAAGCACGACAGAATTGCCGGATATTTCAGCTACTTCTCCTTTGAGTTGAGCTATCATATTGGCATTATACATTATTGTACCTACGTATTCGAGGTCTTGTGTTTTACGATTATTCGTGCTATTTTATCGAGAATTGAATATATAAATTATGGCGATAACAAAATCAGCAAAAAAGGCAATAAGAAACTCAGCGCGGAAGCGTGTTTTTAATCTGCGCAGAATGGCTGACACAAAAAACGCAGTAAAAGAAATCAAAAAATTAACTTTAGATAAAAAGAAAAATGAAGCAGTCGCACTTCTCCCAAAAGCATATAAAGCGATAGACAAAATGGCAAAACGCGGAATCATAAAGAAAAACACCGCAGCTCGCAAAAAATCCCGCCTAACAAAGTTCGTAACTAAATAATTTGCTCTCAGTAGGAATCGAACCTACACCACATCCTCCGCAAGGATGAATTCTATCCATTAAACTATAAGAGCTTGTTTAAAGGAGAATAACACTAAAAGCCAAAGAATTCCACGATTTTCTGCGCAAGTGATTCACTATCTTCCTCTTCGGCCAAATACTCTAAAAGGTAATCGCGTATATCATTTGGAGATGCATTTTCTATTGGGATAATGATATGTGGAGCAAGAAGTTTTTTTGATTTTATTAAAAGTTTTGGAGATGTTTGTTCACTTTCGTCTTCCACCCAGAAGGATTCAAGGGACGAGTATGGGTGCAGAGTATTGTCAATAATTATACCACGTTCACTTATTTTGAAGTTTACAAGATTTGGTTTTTTTACTGCATGTACACTAAGAGTAAATGCTCCAACTAAAATTATAATTGCAAACAATATATTGTTGAAAATAATCGCCGTCACAGCACCTGCGATTGCAATAATACCAAGCGCCCAAAACCAATCAGAGCTCTTGTGAATATGCTCATGTTCAAATGCCCTCCATTCTAATTGAGATTGCTGCATGTTGCTATGGCGTTAGCGTGTTTCCACATCCTTGTGAGTAGTTTTCTATAGTATTTGTTTCAAGACAGAAAGATACTATATAAGTATCACCGTTTGAACTTGATTGATATGTATATACAGTTGTAGGATGAGTTGGATCTGTAGGAGTTTCAGATATTGCTCCCTCAGCTTCAAGCGCTGTCGATACTGCATCATCACTTGTAATTGTTATAGCTGTTGTTTCAATCGGGAAACTACCTGTGTCAACTGTATAGAGAGCAAGAGCTTTGGATATCTCACGCACGTCAGACATTCTTTGTGAGTCACGAGCTTTTTGTCTCGCATCTCCTGTTAGGGCAAGTACTGCTGAAAACAGCATTGCTATAATTGCAAGTGAGACAAGTAACTCTACAATTGTAAAACCTCTTATTTTTTGTATTTTCATATATATATTTTATCACAGGGTATTTTGAGCACAACTTTATTTTGTGGAATTCTTGTGCGTATGATATAAAGTATAAATATGGGCAAAATTGAGAGAAAAAAAGACATACTTCTTACTATTCCATTTTTCATAATTCTTATTTTCGGGGCTTTAATGGGGTATTTTTCTTTCGTTGAAGCGTTTGAAAAAGCAAGAGCTATTGGTATAGATGAGATATCAAGGCGAGCGGATGATCTTCCATCGCCGATTACAAGAGATTATAAAGAGCGGGTCAAAGTAGAACTTGAGGTTGTCTCAAGTATAGCGGAATTTGACGAAGGAAAAACATTTGAATATTGGACATTTAACAGGCAAATTCCAGGACCATTTGTTCGTGTAAGACAGGGGGATACAGTTGAAGTTCAATTGACGCATATTCACAAAGATTCACCTATGAAAGGCCACTCACATGATCTTTCCCGCATCCGATCAAATCCACAAGATGTTCACATAAAAGCTGGTCATGGGGAACACTCAGTTGATTTTCATGCAGTGCTTGGTTTTATGGGTGGTGCAGATTTAATAAAGGTTGCACCAGGGGAGACGAAGTCATTTGAGTTTAAAACAACACGCCCTGGTATTTATATTTATCACTGCGGAAGTTCTCATGTCCCAACACATCTTGCGCGTGGAATGTACGGTATGATTTTAGTTGAACCAGAAGGGGGACTGTCGAAAGTAGACAAAGAATATTATGTAATGCAGGGAGAACTTTATACAGAAGGTGATTTAGGAGATATGGGATTTCAAAAATTAAGTAAGAAAAAATTATTAAAAGAACAGCCAGAATATTATATCTTTAACGGAAGAGTTGGAGCACTTACTGGAGACAATGCACTTACTTCAAATATTGGAGAAACTGTAAGAATATTTTTTGGCAATAGCGGGCAAAATATTTCAAGTTTTCATATAATAGGAGGAATTTTTGACAAGGTATATTCACAGGGCGATATTACATCACCTCCTCTTAAAAATGTGCAAACCACACTTGTTCCTGCAGGAGGCGCTGTTGTAGTTGAAACAAAGACGGAGGTTCCGGGGATACTACGCTTAGTTGACCATGCTCTTACAAGAGCAATTGATAGAGGTGCAATAGGCGAGCTTATAGTTTCGGGAGAAGACAGGCCGGATCTTATAAAAGCTTTAGAATCAAGGGATAATATGAATATGAATATGAATATGGATATGGATATGCCACAATAGGATAACTTTATTGCCCCGATTGATAACAGTATGAGATAATCTATATAATACTTGGGTCGAAAATAATTGTTAAGTAATATTCAAAGTTTTGTATTTATGAATAGTATTTCAAAATTAAAATCAATTGTTATCGCTGTTATTATTATCGACTTGATTTTAGTATTTCCGGTAATGCTTTCTTATGAGAAAGTTGGTACATTTTTTAATGTAAGCTCAAACGGAATACCTGAAGTGTTCGTAACTCTTTTAGTAGAGATTACACTTCTTGTTATAACAGCATTAGTGGCATATTTGGTAGCACGCATATTTAAAGGAACCGCATTTCAGTCAGCGTTTTACTTTATAGCATGGGGAGTATTGCTATATGGTATAGGTGACACACACATTCTTATCTGGATGTACACAGGAGTAGAATCATTTCCTTCATTCTTAGGACCAGCAGGGTCATCAATTGCACACGCACTTGGTGTAGGATTTGGGTTTATCCTTGTAATCCTAGGATTGTATAAACTTGCGAAAGCTCGCAATAAAATAAGTGGGAGAGCAGTGTAATTTACTTCTAGTTTTAAATGTTCAAAATACACACAACGATATGTTGTGTGTATTTTGTTTCGGAAAAGTGTCTTTTTATGATAGATTTAATATATCAACATGAGAAAAAATAATATTTATTTAATAATAGTAGGAGTATTTGCATTTGGAATTATAAATGGGGCAGTGTTTTATTTTTATCCCGGTAATTTTTCAACGATTGCTTACATAAGTTTTCTAGTAATACCGCTTGTTGTTGCAATTATAATTATATTTACAAAATTCTCCTTTCTATTTACCTCGCGGATTTCAGAACAAGAAGATGAAAAAAAACTACTTCGCGAACGCCAAAGGGAAATAGTTGAGAATATGGTGGAAGGGCTTGTTGTTCATGATAAATTAGGGAAAATCCTTACAGTCAACAGCACAGCAGAGAAATTCTTGAAGGTACCTAGCTCTGAGATTCTATATAGAAATTTCACTGAAATATCAAAGAAATCCTCTTTACTTAAGGCTATATTTGAGGAATTTGATTCTAATGATGAGATGGAACATTCGTTTAAAGACAAATATGGAAAAGAGTATGTGTTTAAAATAATAAGTGTAAAGTTGAGTGAAGAAAGAGGTGAAATACTGAAAATAATACGAAATATTTCAAGAGAGAAATATTTGGACAGAATGAAATCGGAATATTTGACGATAATGTCACATAAATTTTTGACGCCTCTGAATGAAATAAAATGGACAGCCCCAAGTCTTTTGGAAGGTGGTATTAAAGATGACGATAAGAATAGATTTATCAAAAACATAATAAACAGCACTGATAAACTGATAGAGCTTACGTCGCTTCTTCTACGTATTACTGAAATGGAGGAAGGAAGTTTTGGATATAAATTAGGGCCTGTTAATATACAAACGATTGTTGAGAGTGCAGTTAAGGACAGGAAAGATGATGCTAAAGAAAAGAAAATATCAATGGTGTTTCATAAACCAGATACTTCAGTCCCAAATATTACAGCAGACAAAGACAGAATAAAAGTTGTTGTTGATAATTTTATAGATAATGCAATAAAATATACTCTGGCTGGAGGTGAAATAAACATTCAATTAGAAAAAGATGACAAAGATATAAAATTCAGTGTTAAAGACAATGGTATTGGAATTTCAAAGAAAGTGCAGTCAGATATATTTTCAAAATTTACCAGAGACAAGAGAGCTAAAGAAATGTACACAGAAGGTTCCGGACTAGGCCTTTTCATAGCAAAAAATATAATTGAAGAACATAGAGGTAAAATTGGATTTACAAGTGCAGATACAGGTGGTTCAACATTTTTCTTCACGCTTCCCAAAACTCAAAAGTAGGAAGTAAAAATTGTTTAATTTTTTATGACAAAAAAGTTAAAACTTTTTCAATAATATTTTCAGGTGTACTTTGCGCTTTCACTATATAATCTTTTGCACCGAGTGATTTTGCTTTATCAACACTTTCTTTATCGTAAAGATTTGAAACAACAATTATTGGCGGAGCATTTGTATCATCTTTTATTTTTTCCAAAAGTTCAAACCCATGAAGTTCAGGTAATACAAGATCAAGTAATACAAGATCAAAAGCTCCAGTTTTTATTTTTTTAAGAGCATTCTCTCCGTTGGTTGATATGTCGATATCAAAACCTTTTTTCTTACATTCTTTTGCAAGCATCTCCAGAAGAAAATTGTCGTCTTCTACTATTAATATTTTAGCCATGCTTTTATTGTAGTTTATTTTTGTGAGGGTGGCAATTACCTATTTTTTAGATCTGAATTTTTTTAAGAAATCATCAGAACTTCCCATTTTGTATGCTATCGTGCCCCATATATCCAAAATTAAAAACGAAGCGGCAACTACAATAAACAATATTATATTATGTAAATAAAAAATACAACCGTGAGATCTAAATTAGCATCTCACGGCTGTTTTTTGATTGTCCACTATTTTACTTTAGTGGATTTTTTGAGTTTCTTGGTGTTTGTTACAATCTCCAACTCCAACTCATTGGGCTTTGCCAAAAACTCTTCATGTTGACCAATTGATACACCCTTGATCGTCTCCGCCATGTCAGATTCCTTGAGCATCGCCTCTTTGTCCACTTCTTCCTTTATTCTAATGAAACGCTTTAACTTGAGTGATTTCAATTCTTCCAAAATCGATTTCACATTACGAAGTGAAACAGATTTTGGTGTCATACGCCACCCAAAACTACCGGTAGGCACTTTCACTGTTTTAATTTTGCCATCGTTTGTTAGCTCCTTGCGATGAGCTTCAGCAAAAGCGAAAAGTCCACTGATAAGATCTGAGACTTTCTCCTGGGGCAGTTTTACTTTAGCCATTGCTGATGTTTTCAGCTTATCAACATCATTGTTTAGATCTAATGCGATCGCATCAACTTTACGCTGTTCTTCCCCGATTTTAGCCAAAAACTTAGCTGCTTCCTGCAAATTGTGAGGAACAGGTATTACATCTTTCTTAATCCTAACCATTGTCAATCTCCTTTCAGAATAAAAAATTAAAGAACAATCAATAAAAAGGGAACTATCTTCCCTTTCAGAAACTTGAATAAGTTCAAATCTCTGAAAGAGAGGCTACAAGAAAGTAGGTTTTAAACACTCTCTTTCCTGTAACCTAAAATTGCAATCATTTCTTCATTTGTTGCAAAAGATCCGGGACCACTGCAACCTACAACCCTGATATGGTGTCTGCCGGTAGGTAAGATTCTATATTCTAATGACTTATTAAGAACTTTCCATCCATTAGTGGTGTATTCAGAGTTATTCTTTGTTCTATTGCCACTATTACCATTTGCAACCCTATTAACTAAATAATACCTTTCACCATGATAAACAAAACAATAGGTGCTGAGATTGCTTTTTTTCGCTGAATTCTTTAATGATTTTCTCAGCTCTGTTCTAATACTTCCATTTTTCTGTTCAATAGCTTCTTTTATTGCATATTGGATAGAATAAACAAAAGAATTATCTTTACTTATTTTCTCTTTTATCAAGAAGTAAAGTTGTTTATCCTCATCTTTAAGTTTCTTCTCTAAATCTTCTATGACAGAAAAACTTATTGATTTCGGCAATTCACTAAGTAGTTCTTTTTCCTTAGTGTTTAATGAATTAAACACTAGTCTCAAATTCGTAGTAGTTCCATTAGAGTATCTCCCTAACTGTTCTACAAATTCTTTTACATCGCGCTTAGTAATATGACAATAACACTTAGCGTCAACCACTTCTTCAAGTGCTCTTTGGTTCATCTTAGCAATGTCCATCACGCTCGGAGTATGTATTAATGTTGTTTTTCCATTTCTTTCTTCAAATTTGGCGTCAATACATAACTGATAAATTGGAAGGTCGTTGCTTATTAGAGCATAATTTAGATATGTTAATACTTCATGAACTAAAGGACCAAGACTCCAATTTTTACTTCCTTTTTCTTTTTTTCCTTCTTCTTTTGTACTTTTACTTACTACATTTGCTCGCTTAATTTCGAAAGGTAATTCTCTGGGAATTGCTTCGTCAATTTGACCATATTTTCTCAATGTAGAATATAATCCTACGTCTCTCTTCTGGAGCTCACCTCTTGTTATAGTTCTGTTTCCGAAATGTTTCTTGAAATATGCTAATGGATTTCCATTATACTGTCTAGGCTTTCTTCGATTCCGACATTTCGGAGTCGGAATTGCTTCGTAAAGTTGACCATAATATTTCAATGAAGCATGTAGATTTGGATCTTTTTTTCTAAGCTCACCTCTTGTTATAGTTCTGTTTCCGAAATGTTTCTTGAAATAAGCTAGAGGGTTTCTATTAAAGTCCCTACGTTTTTTTAGGATCAGAACTACCTTATCAAGCTGACCATGCTTTATTAATGATCGATATAACCCTAGATCTTTTTTTCTAAGCTCACCTCTTGTTATAGTTATGTTTCCGAAATGTTTCTTGAAATATGCTAATGGATTTCCATTATACTGTCTAGGCTTTCTTCGTTTTACCACCTTTTATCACCTCCTTTTCTCTCAAAAAAGTTTAGAAAATAAATAAAATTTTAAAGTACTACTCGGTGAGCAGTGTATCACAATATAAAGGTTTTGTCAAGGATGCGTAATATGGGGTAGTGAATTTAAATGGCTTAATTTAGCTGTTTTATATAAATAATCTATTTTTTTTGACATAACTGCATACATTATCAAGAACTTTTTCAAAATTTTTGTGTTTATTCCAGTCATTCTTAATTTTCGAGCGTATTTTTTTATGTGCTGGATACCCTTTATCAAACTCAAATCTTAAGTTACTGGCCTCTAAATTCAGGAGTATAGTAAAGGCTTCCTTTATTGCCCACATCTGATTATCATTCAGAGAAAACTTATTTTGCCATTGTTTATAGAAATGTTCATGGAAAACAAAATGCATTATCTCATGCATAGCAATATCGACAGAGAAAAGAGGAGATTTGTAAGAACAAGCAAACCATTTTACATTCCCTTTGGGGTTATATCCAAACCTATCTGCTGTACTTAAAATTCCATGAATTTTCTTATATGAGAATTTTATGCCGTGAATCTTCTCTATCGCTTTTATATAATCCTTTTCAACGAGATTCCATGCTTCTTGAGTTTGCTTAAGAACTAAATCACGAAATTTCTTTCTTTGAGGGTCATAATATCTTGCTGTTCGTATCTTGAAGATTTCAAACTTTTGTTTACCGTTTGCTTTTTTAAGTTTATTGTAATATTTCACAAGCTCGGGAGTCGGTGGACGATGCTTTTTGTATGAGTTCATTCCTATCAGATGATTCTTAAAATCTATTTTTTTATCAATTTTAAATGTAACTATATTTTTCATGAGTCCATTATAGCAAATTTTGAACGGCTCAGCTTAAGCTGAGCCGTTCGTTTTGTGATACAATCAAAATAATGATCGGTCTAAAAAAAGGAGTGTTAATAAAAATAAAATCAAGAAAAGTGAAAGGGCTATAAGATTAGTTGCCGATATAAACGGTAAAATTGTCGGAACTGTTAAATACAGAATTGAGGATAACAAAATACATATTTTTGGATTAGCTGTTCATGATAAACATCGAAGAAAAGGAGTTGCCAGAGCTTTTATAGAAAAATTAAAGGAGATCTGTACGAATAAGAATATAAAGAGGATTTCTCTCTTTACAGTAAAGGAAACGGGAAATGTTAGTGTGTTCAAAAAAATAGGATTCAAGATAATATCGGAAACAATTGATAAAGGCTCAAGGAGTGACAAATACGATATTTTACATCATGTATATATGGAACAGAAAGTATTTACAAACAAAGTTATCAAAAAACAAAATGAATTCAACAGGATTTATAAAAAGAATTAATGCTCTGAGTAAGAAATATGAAAAATTGGTCGTCGCAATAGATG
>Ga0208132_1000600_pt1 | contig 16707 bp, 15 predicted proteins | sample ETNtaG_16_FD_185785 | JGI IMG/M metagenome (GOLD analysis project Ga0208132, IMG submission 185785) | Marine microbial and viral communities from oxygen minimum zone, Eastern Pacific Ocean - ETNP201406SV199 (SPAdes) (version 2) | ecosystem: Environmental > Aquatic > Marine > Oceanic ... | reverse complement strand
TGAAAGCACTACAGTTGAGTTTATCTGGACGGGTATTCCGATTTTAATATTGATAGCGATGGCAATCCCGGCCTCAAAAGTTCTAATTGATATCGAGACACTTGAAAAAGCTGATTTGACAGTAAAAGTTACTGGTCACCAATGGAAGTGGCAATACGAATATCCCGAGCAGGGCATTGGCTATATATCTAACCTCGCACAGACATCAAAAGACGCTATAGGCTCCGACAAAAAGCCAGAAAATTATTTACTAGAAGTTGACAATCCGTTGGTTCTTCCGGTTGACACTAAAATCCGTTTTCTAATTACCTCTAGTGACGTTATTCATAACTGGTGGGTTCCAGAGCTAGCTGTTAAACAAGACGGAAACCCCGGCTTTATAAATGACTCATGGACCGAGATTGCTGAAGAGGGCGTCTATCGTGGACAATGTGCAGAGTTGTGTGGCAAGGATCACGGCTTTATGCCAATCGTGGTTGAAGCGGTTTCAAAAGATGCTTTTGCTGCTTGGATTGCTGATCAGAAAGCGGAAGAAGAAGCTGCCGCTGCCAGTGCAACAATAGTTTGGAGCGAAGAAGAATTGATGGCGAGCGGTGAAAACATTTATAACGCCAGCTGTTCAGGCTGCCACCAGAAGGACGGTTCAGGTATGCCAGGCGTTTTCCCTGCGATGAGCGGCTCAAGCATTACCAATGGACCAGCTGCTGACCACCTTAGCATTGTTATCAATGGTAAGGGCGGCATGCCAGCATTTAAGATGCTGGGTGATTCCGACCTCGCCTCTGTTATTACATACGAAAGAAAAGCCTTTGGCAACAATGGTTCAGTTGTTCAACCATCAGATGTTACATCTGCACGTTAATTTAAGGAGAAAGTATGAATACTGCAGCACACGACGATCATCACGGACCTGAAAAGGGGCTGTTAAGATGGATTAAAGCAACCAACCATAAAGACATTGGAACTCTCTACTTGTGGTTCGCTTTTGCGATGCTAATAGTTGGAGGGGCCCTTGCAATGGGTATCCGTGCTGAACTATTACACCCTGGGCTTCAGCTCATGAATCCACACTTCTTTAATCAGTTAACAACCATGCACGGTTTGATTATGGTTTTTGGCGCCATTATGCCAGCCATGGTCGGACTAGCCAACTGGCTAATTCCAACGATGGTAGGTGCGCCAGACATGGCGCTACCACGACTAAACAACTGGAGTTTCTGGGTTTTGCCTTTTGCTGCCTTGATCTTGGTAAGCACCTTTTTTATGGAAGGCGGTGCGCCGGCTTTTGGATGGACATTTTATGCCCCACTCTCAACAGCATTCGCCCCAGACTCAACTGACTTCTTTATATTTGCAGTACACCTATTAGGTTTTTCTTCAATTATGGGTGCGATCAATATTATTGCTACTGTTCTAAACATGCGCGCCCCAGAAATGAGACTAATGGACATGCCTTTGTTTGTATGGACTTGGCTTATAACTTCATTTCTGCTTATTGGTGCAATGCCGGTGTTGGCTGGTGTAGTAACAATGATGCTAACCGATCGTAATTTTGGTACCGCATTTTTTGACGCGACTGGTGGTGGCGACCCTGTAATGTTCCAGCACATTTTCTGGTTCTTTGGGCACCCTGAGGTTTACATTATGATACTACCTGCGTTCGGAATTATTTCTCACATCCTTCCAACGTTTTCGCGCAAACCACTATTTGGTTATTCATCGATGGTATATGCCACAGCTTCGATCGCCTTCTTGTCATATATCGTATGGGCGCACCACATGTACGCGACCGGGATGCCTGTTGCTGCTGAGCTGTACTTTATGTACGCGACAATGTTGATTGCGGTCCCAACAGGAGTGAAAGTCTTCAACTGGGTTGCTACTATGTGGAAGGGCTCGTTGACTTTTGAGGCGCCAATGTTGTGGGCACTGTCTTTTCTTTTCTTGTTTACTATAGGTGGATTTTCGGGACTAATGCTTGGTATAGCACCTGCAGACATTCAGTACCATGACACATATTTTGTGGTTGCACACTTTCATTATGTTCTTGTAACGGGATCCTTGTGGGCAATCATTGCGGCTACCTTATACTGGTTGCCAAAATGGGTAGGCAAAATGTACAACGAGAAGTTAGCTAAGATCCATTTTTGGTGGGCAATGATATCAGTCAATGTATTATTTTTCCCACAACACTTCTTGGGCCTTGCAGGGATGCCTCGTCGTATTCCTGATTATGCATTACAGTTTTCTGACTTTAACTGGATTTCTTCGATCGGCGCATTTGCGTTTGGCCTGTCGTTTATATTGTTTGCCTATATAGTTGTTGATTGTATTCGTAACGGCAGCCCGACTAACAGCGAACGTCCATGGTATAGCGCCAAAGGCCTTGAATGGACGCTTTCTTCGCCAATACCATACCATAGCTTTAATACGCCACCAAGCCGTGCCCAGATACTTGAGGAGTCTCAGCACAGTTAATGGCAAAAAATAAAAATAACGGCGCCGTCATAACAGCATTGTTGGTGGGCGCAATTGCAATAGGAGTATATGTAGCGACCATTATGCTTAATGGTTGATATGGAAAGAAAAAAAATAACAAAAGGGTTTTGGATTAAGCTCGTTTCTGTGCCCATTTTGATGTTCTTTTTTGCTTATGCGATGGTTCCGATTTATGACGTTTTTTGTGAAATAACGGGATTTAGCGGCACAACAGGCAGGGTAGAGAAAGAGCGACAGTATGAGCTTAACGAAGAGCGAATAGTTGAGGTAAGTTTTTTTGCGTCAACTATGCCAGGTTTTCCGGTCCAGTTTGGGCCAAAGGTTAACTCAATGGAGGTGGTGCCCGGCAAGTTTTATACGACAAGCTATATTGCCAAAAACACCACAGACCAAATAGTAGTTGGTCAAGCTATACCGAGCGTCGCACCAACAAATGCCGCGCTTTATTTTAAAAAATTGGAATGCTTTTGTTTTAATAGGCAGGAGTTCAAACCAAATGAAGAGCTTGAGATGGTTCTTCGATTTGTGATTGAACCTGAAATGGATGAAGAGATTAGAGATGTTAGTTTGTCTTATAATTTTTACAAATTAGATAGTTAAAGAGAGAGAGGAAAAGAAATGAGCAATCAAGATTATTATGTACCTCATGGCACTTACTGGCCAATTATTGGTTCGATAGGAATCAGCACACTCTTTGTGGGTTTTGCAAACCTACTACACGATGTTAGTTGGGGTGGCCCTGTGATGGGACTGGGGGGAACAATCGTTGTCTTTATGTTGTTTGGTTGGCTAGGCACAGTGGTCAATGAAAGCGTCGGCGGTATCTACAACAAGCAGGTTGACAGGTCTTTCCGTTGGGGAATGAGTTGGTTTATTTTTTCTGAGGTGATGTTCTTCGCCGCCTTCTTTGGCGCCCTTTTCTACGCCAGGGTGCTTAGTGTTCCATGGCTAGGAGGTGCGGGCAATAACCTGTTTACGCCAGAGCTTTGGGAGGGCTTTAAAGCTGCCTGGCCTTTAGTTAGTACGCCTGGCGCTATCGGTCAAAATGGCACTGAGTTTTCTGTCGGCTTTGAGTTGGTTGATGCCTGGGGATTGCCGGCCCTTAACACAGCCCTGCTTCTCTCCTCTGGAGTTACGATTACCTACGCACACCATGCATTAAGAAACGGCCACCGCAATGCTTTGATAGCTTGGATGGTTGCAACAATCGCTCTGGGTGTTTTGTTTTTAGGATTCCAGATTACCGAGTATGGACACGCTTATCATGAGGGCTTAAGGCTTACCTCTGGTGTTTACGGTTCAACCTTTTATTTGCTGACTGGCTTTCATGGCTTTCATGTAACGGTTGGGGCAATTATGTTGACGGTTATTTTGTATCGTATTCAAAAAGGCCACTTCAGTTCTGAGAATCATTTCGCCTTTGAAGGGGTTGCCTGGTATTGGCACTTTGTTGACGTAGTATGGTTAGGACTATTTATTTTTGTTTACTGGCTATAATTATTATTAAGCGGTTTAAAAAAGGCCCCTTGGATGGGGTCTTTTTTTTGCAGCTGAACAGAGAAAATTATGGATATTATTATAATTGTAATTCTTGTTGTCATTTTGTTTAGCCTAGGCTCGGCACTTATTGGTATGTTAAGGGGCGGGGCGAAGGGTTCGGACAAGATGTTTAAATCCCTAAGGACGCGCATCAGTTTGTCGGTGTTTTTGTTTGTTTTTTTGATGTTTGCAAGCTTCATGGGCTGGATTGAGCCTAACAATGTATTGCCGACCCAGTAATGAGGCTTCGCTTTTTCATTTCAGCTTTCCTAATAATCGCTACCCTAGCGCTACTAACTTCTCTTGGCTTTTGGCAGCTAGATCGTGCCGATGAAAAACGAGCAATTGAAGACCAGATTGCCAATGCTAATGCCGGTGATGTAGAATTTATTACTTCTGTCGAATTTCTTCAAGCGAGGGAGTATTATCATGTTCGCCTTCAGGGGTCGTATGTTGGCGACAAGCAATTTATTTATGACAACCAAATCGTCGACCAGGTTTCAGGCTACTACGTTTTAACCCCTTTTGTTTTGCAGGGCGCTGCGAAAGCTGTTTTGATAAATCGAGGCTTTATACCCTGGAATGGAAGGCGGGAGCAAATAGCTGACATTGATATAGGCGCAAAGATTGCAGAAGTTAAGGTGCAAATATCAAAACCGGTTAAACGCATCGAGCTTAAAGCCAGTGAAATCACGCAAGACTTTCCAGTCCTGGTTCAGGCTCTTGATTTGGATGAAATGAGCACTATGGCTTCGCTAGATTTTGTTAGCGTAGTTGGTTTATTGAGCCCTGAATCCGAGAACGGCTTTGTTAGACAATGGGAACCTTATACCGGCAGCATTGAAAGACATATTGGTTATGCCATTCAGTGGTTTTTGATGGCACTGGTGCTCGCTTTTATTGGCCTTCGGTTGGCATTGAAACAACGCAAAAATTAATATTCTTAGAGCGCTTAAAATATTGCTGAAAAAAAATCCTTTGCTGTATAATTTCGCCCTAAGCCGACATAGCACAGTTGGTAGTGCAACTGATTTGTAATCAGTAGGTCCGCGGTTCAAGTCCGTGTGTCGGCACCATCATTTAATAAAAAAGAGGCCTTACGGCCTCTTTTTTTTGGAGGCTGAATGCGTATCTATTTGGAAAGTCACAGATGAAGAAGACACCACTTACGGGCCGTGAAGGCCAGAAGGTAAATCTTGGTCAGTTGCTTCAAAACTCTGCTGAACAACACGGCTCCAAAGCTTTTGTGACTCAGGCCGAAACCGGAGAATGTTTGACATATGCTGAGTTTAACCAACGAACAAACCATATTGCTCATGGCTTAACTGGTCTCGGTGTTGGCGACAAAGAGCATGTCGCTATCATGCTTCCAAGCTGTATTCAGTTTTTAGCCAGTTCATATGCACTAAAAAAGATTGGTGCCATCGAAGTGGCTATTAACAATAATACTCGCGGACCATCTCTCGCTCGCATGATTAACCTGACAAAGTGCGGAATACTGATTACTGCCGGCGAATATTTACAGCAGTTATCTGAGGTTGCGGAAGGCCTAGACTACTTGGAGCAGATTATTATGACGGACGATTATCGTCCCGCTAAAGAGCTATTTCCTAATCTAGAAGTATTGCCATGGCAGTCGATTCTCGGTGAGTCCGACTCAAACTTTTCTTGTGAGTTTAGCGATGAAGAAATCGCTGTAATTCTCTTTACTTCTGGTACTACAGGTGTCTCGAAAGGATGCGACATTCCGCATAGGTCTTCTGTGCGAGCTGCAGAATCAATGATAGAGGCATTCAATCTCAACGAACAGGATTGTGTCTACACTCCATATCCTTTGTATCATGTAGGAGCAGCTCAGTATGACATATTGTCAGCAATGATGGTGGGTGGCCAGGCAATTCTTCGTCAAGGGTTTAGCCTGTTTAATTTTTGGAGTGATGTTTGTCGTTATAAGGCAACATGGTTTATGTCTTTGGGCTCTGTTCAGCAGTTGCTTTGGACGGCAGAACCGTGCATTGAAGAAACACAGCATAATTTGCGCTTTATTTGGGGCACGCCATTACCTGTTGACCATGACGATTTTGAAGCTCGCTTTCAGCTCAAGCTAGCCCGTGGCACTGGGTATGGCTCTACCGAAGCTGGCGGTGTAGCGCTTCCTCTTTTTGATAAGAGCGGAGCTGGAAAAGTGCTAGATCGTTATAAAGTGGCGGTTGTTGATGAAGATGATAATGAACTACCTGTAGGTGAATCTGGGGAGCTGGTAATTCGTCCACTTGAGTCTGCTATCATGGCGTCCAAATATATTGGCATGCCAGAGGAGACAGCTAAAGCTTGGCGTAATTCATGGTTTCACACTGGCGACCTTGCTAGATTGGATGAAGAAGGAAATCTTTATTGGCTAGCTCGTATGTCGGAAAGGATTCGAGTGAAAGGAGAAATGGTTTCAGCTTACGAAATAGAAGAAGGTATATTTACGCATCCTGCTGTGACTGATTGTGCCGTAATTGGCATTCCAGATGGGACAGGAGAAGAGCAAGTCAAGGCATTTGTTACTCTTAAAGAAAATAAAACACTAGCTCTGGAAGAATTGCGCTTATTCTGTGCTCCTATTATGAGTCGTTTTATGGTTCCTACAGTTCTTGAAGTAATTAAAGAAATGCCACGTACACAAACAGGCAAGCCTGCAAAAGCAGAACTTTTAAGTTTAAATTGAGCAGTTTAGAAGTTACTTTATGAGGTTGAGTTCACGAGTAAGCTCTGAAAGAACTTCAGGGCCATCAGCTCTTAAAATCACAATCTCCTCAAGCCTGACCCCAAATCTACCTTGCAGATAAATTCCTGGCTCAATTGAAAACACCATTCCTTCATCAAGCACCACCTCAGATGTGGCGGTAATGTATGGCGGCTCATGTATGTCAATACCTAAACCGTGCCCTGTACGATGGACGAAAAATTCGCCATAGCCGGCTTCAGTAATCACATTCCTGGCAGCTGCATCGACATCTTTAGCCATGATCCCTGGCTTGGCGGTTGATAGAGCAGCCTGTACAGCTCTCTCAACAATATCATGTATTTCTAGGTATCCTTCGGGCGGCTCACCAAGAACCGACATTCGAGTCATATCGCTTGGGAATGTTCCCTTTCTTCCGCCTATGTCAATAAGGACAGCGTCACCCTGTTTTACTTTTTTATCGCCTGTATGGTGATGAGGAAAGGCTCCATTAGGACCGGATCCAACAATACAGAATTGTGGCTTCGCGCCTTCAGATATAAAGTGGCTGTTTATCGCTTCGCCAATTTCAATCTCGCTGACCCCTTCCTTTATTGCAGCAAAACCGGCTAGCATTGCTCGGTCGTCAATCAGAGCGTTTTCTTTCAGATTTATATATTCATCATGGCCTTTACGCATCCTCAACGCTCCAACAGTAGACGCGGTGAATTCATAGGTTGGGTTGGATAATGACTCAAGAAGCAATAAAGCAAAATGCGATCTCATTGCTTCATCAAGGGCGATATGTTTGGCGTTAATTGTATTGGTAAAAGACAGCGCATCTTTAAGGGCTTGCTCTGGGCCTATCTCGTCATTCCAGCAATGCATAGGTATTTTGGTTTGCTCTCTTACTCCTTCTGCGTTAACAGATGGCATTAAAAATACCTCTTTTTCTTGCCCCACCAAAAGCATACAAGGCCTTTCATCCGGGAAGGGATTGAACCCCAGTAGCCAGTTCATGTGTGTTCCTGGCCCTAGCGCAATAAGGTCAACCTTATTTGCCTTCATAAGTCGCCTAGTGTTGGTTAGTTTATTGTTCATCGTTGTAATAAATCAAGAAGCCTTAAGCTGCCCAATACGTTGTTGCGCGACCGCTAAACAAGACACCCTAGAGTCACCATAAAGCTCCATTACTGGTTCGTGTAATTGACAATTCTTGTCTGCATATTGACAGCGAGGATTAAATGCACAGCCGCTAGGCGGGTCTATAGGAGAGGGAAGCTCCCCAGTGAGTTTAATCCTTTGTCGCTTACCTTCAACATCTGCTTGTGGCGTAGCTGATAAAAGTGCCTGGGTATAGGGGTGCTGTGGGTTGTTAAAAACCGCTTCATTTGGCCCTTGTTCAACGGGCTTGCCTAGATACATTACCATTACTTGGTCGGAAATATGGCGCACCACACTAAGGTCGTGAGAGATAAAAACATAGGCTAGTCCTAGTTCTTGTTGTAGCTCGATTAGCAGGTTTATTACTTGGGCTTGGATAGACACGTCAAGAGCAGAAACTGGCTCGTCTAAGATCACCACTTTGGGTTTAAGAATCAACGCCCTAGCAATCGCAATTCGCTGGCGTTGGCCACCCGAAAACATGTGAGGGTATCTTTGAAAATGTTCATTTCGAAGGCCTACAAGCTCCATCATTTCTAATACTTGCTGATGTCTTTCATTGGCACTAAAGTTTGTATTGATAATGAGAGGTTCTTGTATGATGTTGCCAATTTTTTGGCGCGGGTTAAGAGACCCAAAAGGGTCTTGAAAAACCATCTGTACGGTTTGTCTTAATTGTTTTTTGATAGATTTTTCTGTTGTTTCTGCAACATCTATGTTGTCAATACTTAGCTGCCCTGATGTAGGCTCTTCAATCATTGTAAGTAAGCGTGCCAAGGTGGACTTGCCACAACCTGACTCGCCGACTACAGCCAAGGTTTTTCCCTCATACAGGTCAAAACTTGCACCGGCTAATGCCTTTAAGCTTTGAGCAGGTTGCAAGTATCCACTTTTGACGGCATAGTATTTGTGAAGATTCCGAGCCTTGATGAGTTGTTGTTTCATTATTGGGTCCTCACATCTAAGTCTGGGTCTTTTCTCATACTCGGGTTTGGCATAGCCAAAGGATAGTGGCACAATATACCGTCCCGTAGTTCAGGCGGTTGTTGTCGGCACATTTCCTGTGCATAACTGCAACGAGGGTTAAATAAACAACCCTTAGGTCGATCCATCTGGCCTGGCACGACCCCAGGAATGGCGTTGAGTAGTTTTTCTTGAGCGCGCTCTGGAAGGGCATTTAGCAGAGCTTCAGAATAAGGATGTTGTGGGCTCTTGAATAGCTCTTTAACCGAGCGCTGTTCAACTTGTTGGCCAGCATAGAGTACAACTACGTGCTCAGCTGTTTCGGCTACAACAGCCATATCATGGGTAATCAAAATCAAGGCCATGCCATGGCTTTGTTGCAATTCAATCAATAGCTCTAATATCTGCGCTTGAATGGTGACGTCCAGTGCAGTTGTTGGTTCATCGGCAATCAATAATTTGGGTTGACAAGCAATCATCATGGCGATCATGACTCGTTGACACATACCGCCCGATAATTGATGTGGGTACGCATTTAGACGGGTTTCAGCGGCTGGAATGCCAACTTGGTGTAATAATTCAATAGCACGATTATTGTAGCTACGACGACTACCGCCAAAGTGTTGACAGAGCACTTCGGTTATCTGGTAGCCAACGGTAAAACAGGGGTTAAGACTGGTCATCGGTTCTTGGAATATCATGCTGATATCTTTACCGATGATTTTTCGTCTTTGTCTATCATCCATGCTAAGCAAGTCTTGGCCATCAAATAGCATAGAGTCCGCACTCACTTTGGCAGTCCAGGGTAGAAGGCCCATTAGGGCTAACATGGCTACCGATTTGCCGGAACCAGACTCTCCCACAATGGCTAGAATCTCACCTTCATCAACAGATAAATTAATGCCATCTACTGCTCTCAAAGAGCCAGTCGCGGTAGCAAACTCAACTGTTAAATTAGCAATTTCTAGTAATGCCATTTCTAGGACCTCTTAAGTTTTGGGTCGAGCGCATCTCTTAGACCATCACCGACAAGATTGATTGCCAGTACCGCCAACAAGATTGCTATACCTGGAAAGGTAACTGTCCAGGGTGCATTTAATATGAGGTCTCGATTTTCTGCAATCAATGTCCCCCATTCTGGTGTCGGTGCCTGTGCGCCCATGCCTAAGAAACCTAACGCTGCAGTGTCGAGAATGGCGGTAGAGAAGCTCAAAGTTCCTTGAACAATTACTGGCGCCATGCAGTTTGGCAGTATACTCACGAACATTAGTCGTGTCGAGCTCGCACCTGTCATTTTGCTTGCAGTAACATAATCACGGTTTAGTTCAGAAAGTGTTGAGGCTCGGGTTAAGCGAACAAAATACGGCGTATATGTAATTGCTATTGCTACCATGGCATTTAGTAGGCCAGGACCCAGTATTGCCACCAATACTAGTGCTAAGAGTAATCCAGGTACAGCCATAATAGTGTCCATAACTCGCATAATTAGAATTTCTAGCCAGCCACCACGGTAACCCGCAATTAGGCCTAATAGCACGCCAATAGACAAAGACAAAATAACCACGATAGATCCCGCAAGTAATGACAGTCTGGAGCCATGAATAATGCGTGACAACATATCACGCCCAGCGTAGTCAGTGCCAAGGAAAAATTGCATTTGCCCTCCCTCTTTCCATGCAGGCGGAAGTTTGGCAAATTGGCGATATTGTTCAGCTGGTTCGTGAGGGCTAATGACATCAGCAAACAACGCCACAAATACCACTAAAACTAAAAACACAAGGCCCGCCACTGCAGTCTTACTGACACTAAAGTAGAACCAAAATTCTTGCCATTGTTGCCCTAGAGTGGATTTTGAAGAGACCGCAGAATGATTCATGATTTGTTCTTTTGATGCAATATTCGAGGATTAATAAATCCATAGAGTAGGTCGACGATCAAGTTGACGGTCATAATTGTAATGGCAATCAGCAACAGTCCTCCCTGGACAGCATAATAGTCACGGGCAAAAATTGAAAAAATGATCCATTTACCTATACCAGGCCAACCAAAAATAGTTTCAGTCAAAATAGCACCAGCTAGCAGTATTGCAACCATTAAACCAATAACAGTAACCACCGTTATCATGGCATTGCGTAACGCGTGAATCGTTACTACCCTAAAAGTTGATAAACCTTTAGCGCGGGCGGTACGGACATAGTCTTCGCTTAACACTTCAAGCATAGCGGAGCGAGTTTGTCGTGCAATAACAGCCAACGGTATAGTTCCTAGAACCACTGTAGGCAAAATCAAGTGATGCAGAGCGTTAAGAAATGAGCCTTTTTCATCGCTGAGCAAGGTATCAATCAGCATAAATCCAGTGACAGGATCTACATCAAATAAAAACGACAATCGGCCCGACACGGGCGTTAGATTTAAGGTGTTTGAAAATAAGATAATGAGTAGTAAGCCCCACCAGAATATTGGCATCGAGTATCCAATGAGCGATATACCCATGATTCCTTGATCAATCTTTGAGCCTCGTTTTAAGGCGGCAATTATTCCAGCTGGTACGCCAATAATGACAGCAAAAATAATCGCACAAATTGCGAGCTCTGCCGTGGCAGGAAATAACTCAAAGAATTCTTCAACTACCGGTCTGTTGGTTTTTACTGAGACTCCTAAGTTGCCATGAAGTACGTCGTTTAGGTAGGTTAAATATTGCTGCCATACGGGCTTGTCTAGGCCTAAATTAGCTAGTATTTCAACCCTTTTTTCAGCGCTAATACCACGTTCACCAGCCAACACCTCTACAGGATCTCCTGGCAGCACTCTTATAAACCCAAATGCAACCACAGTAACACCAATAAATACTGGCACCAGTAACATTAATCGGTTAATTAGAAATCGAAGCATAGGGCTCTTGCTATGACATGTATTGGTAGGCTAAATAGCTATCATTCCAAAAAATGGTGATAGCTATTAGGTCTAACAACTCATAAATAAGTTGGCACAGGCTGATTTCTCAAGCCTGTGCCAAACACTACTTATTTCAGGTCAACACCATCATAGAAGATGTGACTTCCTAGTGGATGAACTATGAAACCTGTAACTTCTTTGCGTACAGGTTTGAACACAATAGAGTGTGCAATAGTTACCCAAGGCGCTTCATCCTTGAAGATCTCCTGAGCTTCTTCGTACAGAGCAGTACGCTCAGCTTGGTCAGTTATTTGTCTAGCCTGATTTAAAAGCGAGTCAAATTCTTCATGACACCAGCGCGCACGGTTGCCACCTGAGGCAGCAGCTGTACAGCCTAACAAAACACCCATAAAGTTGTCAGGATCACCGTTATCACCAGTCCAACCTAGCAACATAGTGTCGTGCTCACCATCTCTAGAGCGTTGGAGGTATTCACCCCACTCATAAGTGACGATTTCAGCATCTACACCCACTTTTGCCCAGTCAGCCTGAATCAGTTCAGCCATACGACGAGCATTTGGGTTGTATGGACGCTGCACTGGCATAGCCCAAATGTTAGTCTTCAGACCGCTAACGCCTGCTGAATCGAGCATTGCTTTAGCACCAGCTGGATCGTAGGCGTAGTCTCGAACAGCATGGTTATAAGACCACATAGTTGGTGGGATTGGGTTTTTAGCAACCGAACCAGCACCCTCAAACACTATATCTAAAATTGCTTGCTTGTTGATAGCCATACTCAAAGCCTGGCGAACTATTTTTTGGTCAAATGGAGCCTTTTCGGTATTGAAAGCCAAATAGCCCACGTTCAAACCTTCCTGTTGCATCAGGTTGATGTCAGCATCAGCCGCCATAGCTGCAAGATCTGCAGGATTAGGATACGGCATGACATGACATTCGCCTGCCTTCAGCTTCTGATAACGAACATTGTTATCAACAGTGATAGCAAATACTAACTTGTCGATATTGGAACGACCGTCCCAATAATCGTCGTGCGCATTGTAACGAATATATGCATCTTTCACATAGGAATCTAATACAAATGGACCAGTGCCAACTGGCTTGTTGTCGATATCCGCTTGACGACCAGCGACAGCCAAGTTGTCAGCATATTCAGCTGACAGCACCGAAGCAAAGTCCATAGCTAAGTTGGAAACAAAAGGCGACTCAGGTCTTGTGAGAGTAAATTTCACAGTGTAGTCATCAACCTTTTCGATAGACTTGAGAAGTGATCCCATGTCCATCCAGCCAAAGTACAAGTACTCCCCGCCTACATCATGATACGGGTGGTCCTCTTTCCACATTCTGTTATAGGTAAACAGAATATCGTCAGCATTAAAGTCGCGCGTAGGAGTAAAGTCATCCGTAGTATGGAACTGAACGCCCTTACGAAGATTAAACGTATATTCTAAACCGTCAGCAGAGGAAGACCAAGACTCGGCCAAACCTGGAATCACCTTGGTAGTACCAGTTTCAAACTGCACTATACGGTTATATATAGTTTGTGAAGAGGCGTCAAACGTGGTGCCTGCTGAGTAGAGCGAAGGGTTAAAACCTTCAGGGCTACCCTCAGAACAGAACACCAGAGTTTTCGCTTGCGCCACTCCGGTTAATGCCAAACCGAGCCCAAGCCCGGCGGCAAGTAAAGTTTTTTTCATTTTTCTTCTCCTTTAATTAAGCACCGAAATAGGCGCATAAATTATTAAACAAAAAAACCAACTAACATTAAGCGCGTTGGTTTAAGGTAACTATATAGCAACAAAAATGCTAGGTCAAGATATATTTCTTCTATATCACAAAAATATGCAATAGATATAAAACCCTAATTGACAGCTTAAAGAAGAATTAGTTTCAGAAAATTGACCTGTGTCAATTATGTCTAGGATATTGGTATATATACTGACACACATCATGGGCGAAATATTTTATAAAAGCAATATAAAAGAATATGCCAATTATATTAAATTGGTGCCGCGCCCATTTCAAAATTCTGTTGACCGACTGTTTGTTGATAAATGTCGACGGCCATCATGGAAAATTTTCCATCGATAAACTTTGACAGACCAAAATCGGTCATGACCAGGCTGAAGAGCCAACGTGCATTTACACATAGGACGGAAATTAGAGGAGGTCGCATCTATGGCTAATCTTAAAACCGAATTCTGCGGACTTGAATTCAAGAATCCGATCGTCGTTGCTTCGGCTGAGACCGGCAATAGTCTGGACAACATTAAAAAATGCATAGATTACGGCGCTGGCGGGGTCATCATCAAGACAGTGGGCGACATCCCGGAAATGCAAACCCTTACTAATAATTCCAAGTATGCAATATTGAATGACCAGGGGGAGTTGATTCGAGGAAAAGTGAACCGATCCTTCTTCTTCTACAGTCGATCGGGGTATGCGATAGAGCATTACGCAGACTGGATTCCAATTCTGCGCGAGACGCAGGCTTATGCTCAAAAACAGGGTTCGCACATCATCGGAAACATCGCTTCTAATACGATTGAAGGCTGGATCAAGCTCGCCAAAATGATGAAGGAGTGTGGGATTCAACTGGTCGAACTTAACTATCAATGCCCTCATCCCACGGATTATAAAGGGCCAACCGATGGCAACTGGATTGCACAGGACCCAAACGTCACCGCGGAGGTCACACGTCGAATTCTCGAGACGGTCGACATCAAAGTTATGGTGAAGCTCACACCTGAAGCACACAATCTGACCTCAATCGCGAAGGCGGCACATGATGCCGGCGCGGGTTCGGTTGCCGTAAACAGTCGTTTCGTCGGGTTCGCGGTGAACGTAGAAAAAGCTGAGCCCTATATAGGTGGTGTGGCAGGTATTGGTGGCCCCTGGGTCAAGTATCTGACCTTGCGCTGGATACACGAGATCTATTCCCTGCTCGGCATACCGATATCGGGGTCGAATGGTATCTATAGCGGTCGAGATGCGATCGAATATTTTATGGCCGGTGCCAGGATTATGCAGGTTTGCTCAGTACTGATGCTGCGAGGCATCGAATGGTTGCCTAAGATTATTAAGGATGTTGAGAAATTTCTTGATGCGCACGGCTATCCCGACCTGGAATCGATTTACGGCATTGCTTCGCGCAAGTCAGGGACGTTGAAACAACTATTCGAAGCGGAACCAGTTTATGTAGTGGTGGATCACGAAAAGTGTAAATTTCCTAGATGCACCATCTGTGTAAAAATATGCTTCTACGATGGCTTGCACGTTGGTAGCGATAAGATTGAGACGCAACTTGAAAAGTGCATAGGTTGCGAACTTTGCGAAAACATTTGCCCTTTCGATGCCTTGTATATGACACCGGACAAGCAGCTTGCATTGCATGCTTGATCGAGCTGGAAGCCATACCGGGACAATTGTATTACAGGCGAAAAAACGCCCGATATTTCCAGGATTAAATCTGTCATGGGACTAGAATTTATTGAAGGTAACGAAGCTATTGCACGAGGTGCTTTAAAAGCTAATTGTGATTTTTTCGCAGGCTACCCGATCACACCATCATCATCGATTTTGCATCATATGTTGAACAAACTGCCTAGGGTGGGTGGTGTAGCAATCCAGGCGGAAGATGAGATTGCATCTATTGGCATGTGCATTGGAGCAGCTATGACCGGAGCGAAAGTGCTGACGGCAACAAGTGGACCTGGAATTAGTCTTTACAGTGAGAACATTGGTCTTGCTATTATCGGCGAGACACCCTTGGTCATTGTTAATGTACAACGCCAAGGACCAGCGACAGGTGCCGCTACTAAGGGTGCTGAGGGTGATATTCTCTTTACACGTTGGTGCACATCTGGTGGTCAGCCGATGATAGTTCTAAGTCCTGCCACAGTGTCAGAGACTTATGAACTCACCTATCGAGCATTCAATTTGGCGGAAAAGTACCGAGTTCCAGTATTTTTGCTTACCAACAAGGAAGTCTGTGTAACGCGAGAGAGTGTGGATTTGGAGCGAGTTGAACTACCACAGCTAGTGGATCGCACACGAGTAGCGATAGGTCGCCCATGTCTTCCATATCGGTTCAAAGAGTTACACGAAGCGCCCGAATTTGCAGATATAGGTGGCGACCAAATCACTCGATTTACGACATCCAGTCATGACGAGGCGGGGTACCTCACCAGTAGCCCTGAAGTCATTCAAAGGATGATTGATCACTACGCAGCTAAGATTGAAAGTGCCGAAGAGGATATCGCGCTCGTCAAGCAAGATATCGAAGCAGACGCCGAGACGCTGATGATCAGTTATGGCATAACCTCACGTTCTGTTGCCGTAGCAGTCAAAAAGATGCGTGAACAAGGGTACAAGGTGTCATCGCTTACTGTGCAATCTCTTTATCCGGTACCAAGAGCCACACTCAGCAAAGCTCTAGTGGGTATCGAGAGGGTAATTGTCCCCGAGATGAATATGGGGCAATACATCCAGGAGATTCAACGCTTGATTCCTGCAGGGGTCAAAGTCGTTGGAGTAAACAAGATGGACACCACCTTGATATCGCCCGATGAGATTATTGAACGAGGGATCTTGTCATGAGCGCTGCTATCGATACTTATTTGACCAATGAGATCGGTCCGCTACCTTTCTGTCCCGGATGTGGACATGATCCGCTGCTCAAAGCGTTGGACAAGGCGCTTGTTAAACTGCAACCGGATCCGGCTAAGACTGTTATTGTGACCGATATCGGTTGTATTGGGCTATCCGATCGATACTTCACCACACACGGATTTCATGGTCTACACGGTCGTTCGATAACCTATGCGTGTGGCTTGAAGCTTGCGCGTCCTGAACTTACTGTCATCGTCCTGAAGGGGGATGGCGGCTGTGGGATAGGCGGCACTCATCTGTTGAATGTG
>Ga0208132_1000593_pt1 | contig 16802 bp, 16 predicted proteins | sample ETNtaG_16_FD_185785 | JGI IMG/M metagenome (GOLD analysis project Ga0208132, IMG submission 185785) | Marine microbial and viral communities from oxygen minimum zone, Eastern Pacific Ocean - ETNP201406SV199 (SPAdes) (version 2) | ecosystem: Environmental > Aquatic > Marine > Oceanic ... | reverse complement strand
AGACAGGGACTCTTAATGGAGCTGCTATCTGCGCTACTGTTACCCTGCCGCCGGGTGAAACGAGAGAGATTCCAATGACACTTGCATGGGATTTTCCGGAAATAAGGATATATGAACCTGACGGAAGGATTTTCCGGAAGAAATACACTGAGCATAAAGAGAGCAGTGGCATCAACGCGCTTGAATTTGCAAGGATTGGAATGAAACATAGAAATGATTGGTCAGAAGAGATAGACAAATGGCATAATGAGGTAAGAACCCTGGCTAATCATGACCCATTACTCGTTAAGACGATTCTTAATGAACAATATTATCTTCTGGACGGCGGCACTTTGTGGGAAGCCGGCACTGATAATTTCGGGTTCCTCGAAAGTATAGACTATTTTAATTACGAAACCCTGGATGTCCGTTTTTATTATTCTTTCACTACACTCAGATATTGGCCTGAGATAGAAAATAGAGTCCTGGAACAATTCGAAGAAGGAATCAGCATGGAGGACAAAAGGATGGTTCCCTGGAAATATGGTTACGATTATGGATACCAGAGGCCTGAGGATATAAAGGAAGACATTCGTCTGGTGCGTGGAGCCTGCCCCCATGACCTCGGCAGGCCGTCACTAAAACCGGTAACTGATCCGAAGACGGCTGAAGATCCATTTGTCCAGTTTAACGCCTATTCCCACAGAAATGTCAACCTCTGGAAAGACCTGAACACTAAGTACGTACTTATGGTTTATAGAAATTACCATTTTAGTACCGGGCGGGATAAACAGTTGTTGCGGCGGCATTGGAATTCGAGTGTTGCAGCCATGCAATATCTCCAGCAATTCGACACCAACGGAGATTTTATCCCGGAAAACTCCGGATTCCCGGACCAGACTTACGACTCTGCATGGCACATGAAAGGGTTGAGTACCTATTGTGGAGGCCTATGGCTGGCGGCTCTTGCGGCCATGATCGAAATGGGGAAAATCCTGGACGAAGCATCCCTTGTAAAACAATATCAACATTGGCTTGAGACAGGTAAGGAATCCTTCCACAAAATCTTGTGGAATGGGGAATATTATGATTGTTATGAAGGATGCGATGACGTAATGGCCGACCAGCTTTGCGGGCAGTGGTATGCTGATCTATTGGGGCTTCCATCAATCGACAAACCTGAGTATATCGTCAAGGCATACAAATCCATTTATAAATATAACTGTCTTAATTACTTTGATGGAGAAAGAGGCGTTGTAACTGGAATCACCACTGATGGTATTATTCCGGATGAAGAGCAAACTCCGGAAATATGGATCGCCGCCAACTATTCAATTGCATCTGCATTTATTATGAGGGGACTCAAAGACGAGGCTATGCAGATTCTTAAGGGAATACATTCTCTGGCCTGGGAGAAAAGCGGTTTGTGTTGGACAACACCGGAAGCCATATCATGCGAGGATATTACGCGGGAAAGACTTGAAAGGGCATATAAATTTATTCGTTTGAAGAGAGGTGATGACTGGAAACCGCCCCGGAATTTCACGGCGGAATATCTGGGTGATAGTAAGGTTCTTCAGATGCGCGCCCCACAATATTCACGCCCTATGGCGAGTTCAGTATTTCTTTATGTGTTCGAAAAATTAATCAACAAAATATGATTACTTAATCTTCCGGATCTTCTATCCTTCTACTTCGCTTACCTGTCCGTCAGCCTGCCCCCGTCCGTACCGGCACGGGGGCGGGCGCCAGTCTGCTAGGCGGGGTCTGTTAGGTGGAGGATGACGTCACACTGAGCACGTTCGCACGCTCAGTGTAAACTTAGTCGAAGTGTTATCAATATTGAATTTCCTATGCATGTACTTATCGTAATTAAAGGGTTGATTTTGAAGACATTTTCTATAGTCTATATTTTATTATTGGCGATAAAAGTTACGAGTTAAAAGTCACTTCCCGCCTAACAAACTGGCGGACAGGTAGTCACTTTAATATTTTTATAAGATCATGTTAAGGTTTTCACTAAAATCTGTATTATACCAGGTACCGGGAATATGGTTTCTTATTTCCGGGTGCCGTCTGCAAATTGAGTATGACCTATCCAGGAGTAAAACTCATGATGAGGTATTTGGCCGTGCTCATGTTTTTACAAGACAACTTCTGAAACTTCTGGGAGTAAAAGTAGAGGTGTCGGGCTTGGAAAACCTGATTAACAAACCTGCAATAATATGCCAGAACCACACTTCGATAATGGATATTCCTGCTATACTGCATACTGTGAAAGGGAAATCGCTTTTCTGCGGTAAGGACGAGTTATTCAGGATCCCGGTTTTTGGTAAGGGGATTGAAACTTTAGGTATGGTTAAAGTGTACAAGGACGACAAAAAAACCTGGAGAGTACTGTCAGAAGCAGCAAAAAGAATAAAAGAAATTGAATTGGATAATGAAGCTTTGACTCCTTATTTGGTGATATTTCCGGAAGGTACTCGAACAAAAGATGAAGACTATAAGATGGGTGAATTTAAACGCGGCATGTTCAGTATTGCCGTAAAGCATAACCTGCCGATTATCCCGATCGCATCTTACGGCGGCCTGGACATTACTCCTAAAGGTACATGGATTTTCAACAAGGGCACAATATACGAAAAAGTCTTAGCGCCTATATATCCGTCAGATTACGGCGAAGTCAGTATTAAAGAGAAATCTATTCGGATTCAGAACGATACACGGAAGAGAATAAATGAAGGCCTTAACGAACTAATAAAAGTTCATGGTAATAAAAAGAATTTAATGGACGAAACTGCTATAGGTGGTAATTGGTTGATTGATCAGTGGGAGAAGTCGAAGTCCAGGAAGAGTGCAACCACTGAAGTCATTACTTGCCCTGAATGCGGCCAGAGGCTGCGCATACAAAGAAATGTAAATCTAAGCATTACGTGTCCAAGAACAAAATGTCAAACAGTTTTTGATCATATCGGGAAGGAATGACTAGCTTAGACACGAATTGACACTAAAAAAACAAATCTTAACGCAGAGATCGCAGAGGAAAACTAGAATATAGGTTAAAAGGCGCCTTTAACTTTAGTCACTTATTTAAAATAGACGGGACCCTTACTTATCCTTCACTTTCCTCATCTTTAGCTTTCCTTTTGTCCTCTAAATAGTCTTCGTACATCTCAAGGGCAACCGCTTTATAATCGCCGGCTACGTTATTATGTGTGGCGAATACGACACTTAATATGTTAATCATTCCGAGCCTGTAACCCGTCATTAAGCTAGCCATGTTTGAATTAACCATTGAGGCAAACTCGGAGTCCTTTCCATAGTATTTATATTTTTCTTTATATTCATCAAACACATCAAGACTATAATAATTATCAAGTTTTTCTTCTTCTAAAACTTTTTCAGCTAAATTCTTATAACCTGTTACAAAAAGAAGGGCGTACATTCTGACTGTTTTTCCATAATTTCCTCCGCCTCCTTCAAGACCCACAAATTTATAAAGAAATATCTCATTTGCAATATTAATTGAAGCCTCGTAGTTTGCCTTAATTTTATCGCCATCGCTAATAATGCCTTCCTCTTCTGCCAGGACCAAAGATGGACATAGTAGTAAAAACACAATAATTAGAATAAGATTTTTCATCCCTCTCTCCCTTGCAATAAGATAGTTTTCATTCTGTTGTTCTCTTTTGAGTTTCTTCTAATTGCTTCTTTAATGTAGCTATATGGTTCTCGGCTGTTATCTTCATATTCTCATTAAATTTCCCATCGGTTTCTACTCTCTCAAGATCTTGTAACTTATCTTCAATATGTTCTTTTGCCGCTTTATATTCTCCTTTAACAATAAAAAATGCGATAGCTATATTAGCGTTTTTAAATGCTTTTTTATACTCTTTAAGTAGAAAATAAGCATTCCCTCTGTTCATATAAGCGACAGCGTATCCTTTATTTATCTCAATCGCCTTAGTATAGCTTTCAATTGCTTCCCTGGTCTTATCACGTCTTTCGTTAGAAAGCCCTATATAGTTGTGCGTAAAAGCAGCAGGTTCAGTATCCGGATTTGTCTCTAATGCTTTATTAAAAGAGTCAATCGCCCTGGCATTTTTTCCATCAATAAATTCTCCAACTCCCCTGGAATACCAATTATCAAAGGAGGAAATGTCCTCGAAGCTCTTCTTAAGTTCCTTATTCTTTTTCGTATATTCTTCTTTTAAGGCTGACATTTTTTCCCCGTATGTTTCCAGTATTGCATTCTTTTCTACAAGCAAATCTTTTTCATGCATGAAAGTTTCAATATCTGCTTCTAAACGAATTTTCTGGTTTTGAATCTCTGCATGTTGAAGTGTCATTTCATCAAGTTTTTTCCTCTCTTCAATCAGGTCCTGGTTTCTCTCCTCTATTCCTTGGGACAGCTTTATATTTTCATTGTTAGAAGGAGGAAGGGCAACATCCTTTACAAAAAACCATAGCACAGACGCTGCAATAATCCCCGCTATACTAACCTGGAGAAACAGTGGTTTACTGTACCAGCGCGGTTTAAGTTTTCTCTCTAATTTCTTCCTTTCTAATTCAATTTCTTTCCTCTCTTCTTCGTTTTTAGCTGCCTTTGCATAAAGACTAAGACGTACAAGCTGTTCCCTGGAAGGAAGGTCTTCTATTGCGTCCTTATTCGCATTGTCTGCGCCATGAGGAGGATGCTTTTTTTTTCTGTGTCGTCTTGACCGTTTTGACATAGCTATACACGCGGAAGAGAATAAATGAAGGCCTTGGTGAACTAAATAAGGCTCATGGTAATAAAAAGACTTGAAATAATTCCAATGACAAATAACTAATGACTAGCTTGCTTGTGTTGGCCGTCAATGGAGTATTTTCCCGGGCCGATTAAAATCAAACTTATGAACAGAATCCCTGCTTCCGCCGCATGAGAATATGTGACGAAGGAGTCACCCTTGCCGATGTGCATGAACATTGCCACGACCATAGTGGCAAGCAGAGCGAAACATGCAGGGCGGGTAAAAAAGCCCAGAACCAACAGCAGGCCGCCTGCACATTCCGAAAATGCAGCCATAAAGCCCCAGGCCATGGGGGCAAAGTCGACTCCCACGAACTTCATGACTCCACCGAGCATCTCCCATTTTTCCGGGCCGCCGATTAGTTTTGGCAGGCCGTGCATTATAAACATAACGCCAATGCCTATTCGTAGAAAGAGCAGGCCTATATCACGGTATTTATCTAAGAAACGTAAAACCATAACTTTCTCCTTAACTAATGACGATTTACGAATTACGATTTTAGAATTACGAATGACCATTGACTACTGACTAATAACTAGCTTGCTTCATTGCCGGTCATGACCTGGTAGATTTTGTGCATGCCGGTTATATTGCGAAGTTCAAACAACCCCAGATAGCGAATATTATAATTTCCCTTTTTTAGTACATCGTTGTACAATGCCTCAGTAATGAAAATACGATCTATTAATGTAAACTCTTCTCGTGAAATACCATCTTTAACGATTACAAGGTCATCTCCCTTAAGCCCTTCCACACGAAACGGAATGTTAATATTTGTTCCATGACGGTCTCCATCAGGCCTGACTCTGACTTCACCAAAATGGATACCAAATCTCAGATGTACCTCGGGGCCGTCCTCCACTTTGGAATTGTATGTGTTTACACTCTCCAGAACCTGGATTGCCGCATCCAATGCGAGCTTTGAATTGGGAAAACAGACCAGGAACCCATCACCTGTACTCTTTGTGAAGGAAGATTTTTTGTCCTTGAATATGGGAAACATTATACCTTCAAGAGCATTTTTTATGATGTAAGTAGCCCCATCTCCGTATAGGTCCATCATTCTTGATGATTCACATATATCAGCTACCATGACTGCTTCCGGGACTTCCCTGCCGCTGCCGGACGGTTTATTTACTGTAATAATACGATTCTTTATATCTTTGAAGTTACTGTCACTGGCAGAGATTTTGTTAAACAGCCCGCGTGCTTGATGTTTCAATCCCGCTTCTTCACAGGCATCAGCTAAATCATACATTTTTGATCTTACACGATCATCGGTACAGGAAAGTGCTGAATATTTTTGAACATGTTTTTCTGCAGTGTCAAGGTCCTTGATTTTTAACAAATGCTGTGCAATGAGATAGTGGGAATCACTCTCGTACTCTCCACCGGCTTCCGTCACATCCTGTAAAAGTTTAATGCCGCGATCATCGTCTTTTATTTCTGTTAAATAGATATTGGCCAGTTCATAGCGTACACGATTCAATTCGTCCCCGGCTAACTCTTTACCGGAAATCATATTTTCATAGACTGTAACGCGTTTATCGGAAAGCTGCTTTTTTATCTCCTCTATTTGTACAGGAACGTCAGGATATTGCTTTTCCAACGTTGTTAATCGATCCATCAACTTTACAGCTTCTTCGATATTTCCGTCTTCCAGAAAGATCGAGATTGATTTCTCGATCACTTTTATAATGACTGTCTGGTAAGCTTCCTTGTCCGGTGTGATTTTCAGGAGTTGTTCAGCACCACGAATAGCATCTGAACACTTTTTGTTTTTTATTTGCATCTTGATAGAGTCTATGAGTTCTTTCTCGTATGTGCCGAGATCTTTGGTCAGCGCATCGTATAACATGCGATATCTCTCTTCATGCGGTTCATCTAACTTAATGGCCTCCTTTATACATTTTATAGCCTTTGGATATTCCTTTAAGTTCCGGTAAATCTTACTCAGGAAAACGTGTAGATATGGATTGCCCGGTTGTTTGTCAATTTCTTCCCTGGCAACTTGCATTGCTTCTTCATATTTCCCGGAACAGCAATACAGATTGATGAGGATATACAGGAACTTTTCACTGGCCTTTCCTTTTGTACGTAAAGATTCATAGTTTGCAATTATGCTTTGTACATTTGTTGTCTCACTAAAAGCTTTGAACAATCCCGCATATGTTCCCTCGTTTAAAGGATCAATGTCAACGAGATCGAGTAAGCCATTGGTTGCCTCTTTGAAATGACGCGGGCAGTTAGTAAGCATATCTGTATATTCTTTTGCGGCGCCTTCGTAATTCTTTTGCCGGATTAAAATCATGGCGGTTAAAATGTACTTTTTTGAAAAATAGGAACCTAAAACCTTGAGGCGATCAAATATTTCCAGGGCCTCTTTGTCTTTGCCTTGAATATAGTAGATTTCTCCCAGGACTTCATTGTACCGCATATAGCGCATACTATATTTATTAGATAAAACCTTGAGGTCTTCTGTAGGTATTACCTCATGAATCTTATCGCAGCAAGCAAGCGCCTGGTCATAATTTTCTTTGTTGAAGTAGGCATATGCAAGATCATTCAGGACTTTAACGCTCTGCGGATCCTGCTTGAGTTCCATTTCTCCGTATTTAATGGCCATATCCCAATCACGTTCCGATATTGCTTTTTTGCGATTGTCTTTAAGTTCGGACATAATCCAAATCCCCTGATGTGTTAATGTTACTCATCTAACTATAGAGCATTCAAATGCTTAGATAGGGTTTTCTTGTCGTGACACGCCACTGATTTTATACACATTGTTCATTTAAAATGCAAGAATGAAAAAGTGTCTGGGAAGGGGGTTGAGGATTGACAGGAAGAAGTGACTAAAGTGTAAAGTGAACTAAAGTGACTAAAGTTAAGAAACAAGAGGCAAGAGGCAAGAGGCAAGAGGCAAGAAACAAGAAACCCGTCTTTCGCCTTTAACCTTAGTGTCAATTAGTGAAATTAGTGTCTGTTTTCTTTAATTACGTAAAAAAAACAGTCGACGAATTCAGTTATGTTTTAAGAATTCGATTGTTCGTTCTTCTGACCAGTAACTCTTGTCTTTTTTAAATTGTATAAAACCGACATGGCCGCCTGATCCGGGCATCTCTAAATAGACATATTTGCTGTTCGATGTTTCTTTGACCGGATAGCAGCCATCTGCAATAAACGGATCGTTGAGGGCATTTACAATTAATGTTGGAACTCTAACCTCCGGAATATATTGATTGCTGCTGCATTTGCTCCAGTAATCTTCTGCATTCTTAAAGCCGTGGAGCGGAGCAGTGTATCGGTCGTCATAGTCCTTAAAGTTTTTTATTAAATGATAATCGTCGTCGTTAATCAGTCCGGGCATCAATTCCATCTTAGCCCTGATTTTCTGGTGCAGGGTTGCTAAAAAGTTTTTCATATATATTTTGTTTGTAAATTTGGCAAGTTCCCATGTACTTGCCTTCAGATCACAGGGAACTGAAAACACGACGGATCCTTCTATTTTGCTGTTAATCCGACTGCCTTTGCTGCCAAGATAAACCAGTGATAAGTTGCCTCCCATACTGAACCCTATTAATACGATTTTCTGATAAGGCATAGTCTTTACTGCATGTTCAATTACAAATTCTAAATCATCGATTGAGCCGCTATTATAAAAACGTAACTGGCGATTTATCTCTCCGGAACAGGACCTATAGTTCCATGCCAGGGCGTCCCAGCCATTTCGGTTAAGCATCTTAACCATTCCTACAACATAATGGCGGTGTGAACTACCCTCTAAACCATGAGAAATAATGGCTAACTTCTTGCTTCCTGTTTTCGACCAATCGATATCCAGAAAATCATCGTCATGTGTGTGAAGACGCTCCCTCTGATAAAAACCTGTATCGAATTTCCTGAACAGTGAAGGATAGATCGATTGCACATGTCCATTTTGAAGAAGAAATGGGGATTGATAATTGGATTTGCTTAATAGTGGCATTATGGTTTTAAAGAACTGTCATTAAACACGGCAGTATAAAGATATTGTAAAAATCAATATTGGTTTTATATCTTACTCGTTTCTCATGATATAACAAAATATATTACTTGAATCCAAAAACAGATAAACATAATATATTGAAATGAATAGATTGGAAAAGACAAGTCTGGCCGCAGGCTTATTCTTTGGTGCTACCGGGGTTATTCTGGGTGCAGTGGGCAGTCATGCCTTAAAAGAGCATCTGGCAGGAACATTAGAGATTTTTCGGATAGGGAACAGATACCAGATTTACCATGCTCTGTTTTTACTGATATTGGGGTTATTACAAAGTAAGTATCCGGGGAAATTAATGAGCTTGTCTATCTACAATACAATAGGGGGTATCGTGTTGTTTTCAGGTTCCTTATATTTGGTCACACTTGCGAAAATCAAGGTCGGAATGGTCACGCCACTAGGAGGTCTGCTCTTGATCTCAGCATGGATCATGCTCTTGATACATGTATTAGCTACGAAATCACAATCTAAACATTCCCCGGACAAAAAGCGCCCCTGCCCGCCAGTTTGTTAGGCGGGGAGGACTTTCCCCAACTCCACCAGGAACAAACTGAATAGATTACCTTTGCGGTATTTGATGAAATGGTGGATACCTTAGCAGAACACACGGAATGGTCTACTTAAGACTATCTTTAATTCTCTCCTTCGGTTACTTATGTTTTTACAGGTTTTACGACTATTCTATTTCCCTTTACGCTTGTGACCCGAATCCTTGTATTTTTTGATATCATTTCGCCTTCTGAAATAACATCTACTTTATCACCTTTGATATTTGCGATTCCTGTTAGTTCAAATGTCGTAATGGCAACACCTTCTTCTGATAAAAGGCCTTCTGGTTTGTCTGTGGCAGGAGAGCGGCCCTTTTCCAAATCTATCACCCTAAATCTTAACTGACAAATTTGTATCTCCATAACAAGTAAGATTACAAAAATAGAGCCCATAAGAATTCCAATTGTATATACTTCTTGAGAAACGGCAAGTAATGGTATATTTGTCATGTTCTCTCTCCTCTCTTACGATTTGAATAATCTATTATTTTAATAGCTAAAGGTCGTTAGTGTACTACTCTAAAAGCTATTTGTCAATTGAGAATTTCTTTAGGTGTCGTTTATTGGACAAGTTTAAAACCTGTTTGCTAAAGTGACAAAAACTGACAGAAGTTCAGCCTTGTCATTATCATACCTCTTAAACACCTTCCATACCACAGAGATGACAATGCTGATAAGCAGGATATTCCAAACAGTTTTACTACTATTTTATAATGGCTCCTCGGGTAGGATTCGAACCTACAACCTAGTGGTTAACAGCCACCCACTCTACCGTTGAGCTACCGAGGAATTTGTATTTGTTTTAAATCTTTTTTATAATAGTTTTACGTTTTTCTCGCTTTGCCAGATGAATTACATTTCTCTTTATTTAGATAGATTTGCGAAAAAACCTTTTTTTGCGATGAACGTTGCAATAATCCAGGATTTTTGAAATTTCCGGTTTCAACCGGCTGCGTTCAGCTATTATATCAATAAATCCATGCTTGAGCATGGATTCAGAAGATTGAAACCCCTTAGGGAGCGTTTTCTTAATAGTTTCTTTAATAACTCTCGGGCCTGCAAACCCCACAAGCGCACCGGGTTCGGCCATTATAATGTCTGCCTGCGAGGCAAAGCTGGCCATGACACCACCCAAAGTCGGGTCTGTAAGTACTGAGATAAACAACAGTCCTGCATCCTGGAGTCTGGTTATGGCAGCACAAGTCTTTGCCATTTGCATTAGGGATAAGGCTCCCTCGTGCATTCTTGCTCCTCCCCCAGAGCCTGAGATTATGATAAGCGGTAACCATAGCTCCCTTGCTTTCTCTGCTGCTCTCGTAATCTTTTCTCCGACCACTGATCCCATGCTTCCCATTATAAAGGTTGAATCTGTAACACCGAATACAACTGCCTTTCCCTCAATCAACCCCTTTCCAACCGTGGCCGCTTCGTTTAAGTTTGTTTTCTTCTGTTCACTTGCAATCCGGTCTGTATATTTTATACGGTCCTTAAAATTCAATGGATCAGCAGGTACCATATCATTCCAGTATTCTTCAAAACTGTCTTCGTCGAGTGTGATCTTTATGCGCTCTCTGGTGGACACCCTGAAGTGGTAATTACACTCAGGGCAGACATTTTGTTTCTCCTCCACCTGTTTATTATAAACCACGCTTTTACATCCATCGCATCTTTTCCATAATCCATCGGGTATACTTTTTTTTCTTCTAAAAAACAATTATGTTTCTCCCCTCATTTTTCCGATAAAGCTTTTATTGTGAGTATAGTCTCTAGCTTTTCATAAATAAATAAGAATTTTCCTGTGCCTTCCGGCGGAGCTCTTCTATTGCTTCTTTATAATCATCCTTTGCGAATATGGACGTCGCCGCAGCAAAAACATTAGCGCCTGCAGATGCTGCGTCAGGAATCGTTTCCAGTTTTATACCGCCATCAACTTCAATATCCAGATTTTCAGGCGCCATTTCCCTCAGCTTCTTTAATTTATCACATACGTATTTTTTGAAAGCCTGACCTGAGAATCCCGGATAAACCGTCATTACAAGAAGTATATCAATAGATTCAAGCAGCTTTTCAACTGTCTGTTCATGCGTGTCAGGGTTAATTGCAACTCCTGCTTTTATACCTCGATTTTTGATTAAATTGATAACATTCAACGGATCATCAGTTGCCTCAATATGAAAAGTCAGGATATCATCTTTTGTTGTTTTCTGCGTAAAGGATTCTACATATTTATCGGGGTTCTCAATCATTAGGTGGATATCCAGAGGGACTTTCGTAATTTCTTTTATTTTGTCAACAATAAAAGGACCCATCGTCAGATTTGGAACAAAATGTCCATCCATAACGTCAATGTGAATCAAATCTACACCCGCCTGTTCCACCCTCTTAATTTCATCTCCTAACTGTGTAGGATCAGCGGCAAGTATTGAAGCAGATATTTTTGTTTGCATATAGTAAATTTATAAATTAATGGTTTTATTAGGAATCCGGCCTATCAGTCAGTGCAGCTATTCCGGGTAATTCTTTACCCTCTAATAATTCCAGAAAGGCTCCGCCTCCTGTAGATATGAAGGATACCTTGTACGACTCTCCCATCCTGTGGAATGCAAGGTCTGTATCTCCACCTCCTACAATGGTCAATGCATACGCAGAAACAACGGATTCTACCATTGCATATGTGCCTCTGCTAAAGGCATCTATTTCAAATGCACCCATAGGACCATTCCAGATTATGGTCTTTGCGTTTTGCATTGCTTCAGAAAACAGCTTTGTACTTGCAGGCCCGATATCCAGCGCATGCCATTCATCCGGAACTTCCTGGAAGGTAACCAGCTTAGTCTCCGCCGTTCCGTCAAATTTATCTGCGATTACAAAGTCCACGGGTAAATATAGCTTAACACCTCTTTCCTTGGCAAGTTTGTTGATCATTAAAACTTTTACTGCCACATTTTCATCTACCGTTGCCTTGCCAACCCCATATTCATGTACCGCAAGGAAAGGAAATGCCATTGCGCCGCCAATAATTATTTTATCAACCTTCTTTACAAGATTCTCGATAATCTTTATCTTGTCTATAACCTTTGCACCGCCAATTATAGCAACCACAGGCCTCGATGGAGTATTGACTGCCTTCTCAAAATAATCAATTTCCCTCTTTAAAAGAAATCCTGCTGCTGATTGAGACACCGCTTCATTCATTCCTACCATTGAAGCATGTGCCCTGTGGCAATTCCCGAATGCATCCTGTATCATTACATCACATAAGCTTGCCAGCTTTTTGGCAAACTCGGGATCGTTTTCCCGTTCTTCCTTATGAAAACGCAGGTTTTCAAGAAGCAGGACGTCCTCAGACTGCATAGCGTCTACTTGTTTCTTCACCTCAGGACCTATACAATCACTTGCCAGTGTTATTTCTTTGTTCAGGAGTCTATGGAGTCTCCTGACGATTGGCTTTAAACTGAATTCCGGTAAGACCTTTCCGCCTGGCCTTCCGAGGTGAGAGGCAAGGATTATTTTTGCACCTTCATCAAGTAAATAATTTATAGTTGGTAAAGTGGCCCTTATCCTGGCATCATCAGTTATGTTTCCCTGGTCATCAAAGGGAACATTATAATCCACCCGCACAAATACTTTTTTGTCTTTCAGATCAAGATCTTTGATAAAAAGTTTGCTCATCTTAAGAACCTCTTTAAACCTTTGAAATAAGTTCTATCAAGTCGACCATACGATTTGAATAACCCCATTCGTTATCGTACCAGCCAATTACCTTTACAAGATTGTCACCAATTACGTAAGTGGACAATGAATCAAAGATGCATGAATGTGCGTTGTCTATTATGTCTGAGGAGACAATGGGGTCTTCACAATATTCCAATATGCCCTTTAATTCGTTTTCTGATGCAGTCTTTATAACATTATTAATTTCCTCTATACTTACATTCTTTTTTACTGTTGCAACTAAATCAGTCACCGAGCCGTTAGCGACAGGTACCCGCATTGCCATACCGTCAAGTTTTCCTTTAAGCTCAGGTATGACTTCACCAATAGCCTTTGCCGCGCCGGTAGTTGTCGGGATAATATTTATGGCGGCAGCCCTTGCCCTTCTCAAGTCGCTGTGCATTAAATCGGCAACTTTCTGGTCGTTAGTATAGGCATGGATAGTAGTCATAAGGCCTTTTTCAATTCCGAAGCTATCGTTAATCACCTTTACAAGCGGTCCAAGACAATTTGTAGTACAGGAGGCATTGGAGACAATTTTGTGTTCGGGCTTAAGGTCATTGTCGTTTATTCCCATAACAATTGTAGCGTCAAGCTGATCCTTTGCAGGTGCAGACAGGATTACCTTCTCTGCTCCGGCTTCAAGATGTTTTTCGCAATCCGCTTTTGTTGTAAATATACCGGTAGATTCTATTACTACCTCAACTCCCAGTTCTTTCCACGGAAGACTGGCAGGGTCTCTTTCCTTTGTTAACCTGACCTCTTTTCCTTTTACAACTAATGCGTTGTCTTTTGTACCAACTTCTCCATTAAACCGTCCATGAACTGAATCATATTTCAGAAGGATGGACAATGTCCTGGCATCGGTTAAATCATTAATGGCAAGTACATCAATATCTTCTCTCTCTGCAATTACCCTATATACATTTCGACCTATCCTGCCAAAACCATTAATTCCTACTTTAATTGCCATTTTTTAGTTTCCTTTCCGACCAATATAATAGATAATTTCGCTCCAAAATTCAAAATCAATTAATTCCCTGGATATACGCAAAATTCATATAATTCCGGCTAGTTGTGCCTTTTTGAGATGTCTTATTTGAAAAGATATTCTTCCCGCTTTCAGAAGGGGTTTTCCAATGATAATAAGAAGTAAAGATTGTCTTTTCAAAATATAAGTATTCTATATAAAACGAGGAAATACTTATGGATATGACTAAAACATAGAGGCAAAATTCTAACACACCACCATAATTTGTCAAGCTATTTTCGCTATATGTCCCGGCTATAGGGCCCTCTGCATACTTATTAATAGACACATAGAAAACAAATTGTTATCATCAAAATTGTCTAATAATATAGAAGAGTACTATTATGAAGAAATACACAATATTGTTTCTGTTCCTGCTCCTGTCCGGCTGTGCAACAATATCAAAAAACCTTGAAGTCGACGTTAATGATGATTTCCCACATAACGAAGTACAGAAGATTGCCATAGTTACGTTTGAGACATCCCTGGAAAAGGAAGGTACTACCGGGCTTATTTTCAAATCTTCTTCCGTCGAGAAGGTAAAAACTGTTTTTACAGGCATTATGGCCAGAGAGCTAAGAAGATGGGAAAGATTTGCAATCTTAGAGGGAAAGACATTAGAAGAAGAGCTTGAATCAAAGAATTTCAGCGAAGAAGACTTCTTGCTTACAGAAAACTATTCTCGCCTTGGAAGGTCAATAGGCGTTGATGCCATAGTCGTTGGCGAGGTTGAAAGATATGGCTACTCTTACACAAAAGTGCCGTTCAGCCGGGTGATCTTATCGCAAACTTTTGTAGTCTCATTTAAAGTTAAATGTATAGACGTAATTACAAATGAAACTATCTGGACTGCTGATATTAAAGGAACCTCAAAAGAAGATGGTGAAAGAGTTATGGCATCTGTGCTTATCGCAGAGGCCATCAATACGCTCAAGGCAAAGCTGTATTAAGAATAGAGTGTAGATACTACTCTCCTGAGCTACTTACATGCCGGATTGCATACCCCTTCCCTTCCCATAAAACTGGTAAAAGAGACTTGTAAATAAGACTATATTTCTACGACTTATCTACAATATACTTACAACATTTTGGCTGCATTCTTACAACATATTGTAAGGAGAATAAAAAAATGTACAAAATGTTGTATTTTTTCCTTGACAATGGCTATGGCTTCTGTTAAATGATGCAATTAAACTTAAGGTGACTTGATTTGACTTGAATAGATTTGACCGAAAGGCAGGACATGAGTAAATGCTTACAGATATATTATAATGAAAAAAGGGATGAAAATATTAAAGGAATGATTCATGAATTAAAGAAAGCAAAGGATTCTCCGTACTATAGGCGGAGGTCAGATAGTGAGATTGCCCTGATGGTATTGAGCAAAGCACTTAAAAGTGAGGTTAAAAAATATAGAAGTAATACCTAACGAAAATAATGGTAAATGGGAATTAAACGTTTTCTATTAAAATATGGTATTTTCTGAGAAATAAATGAGTACGGGGGTAAATGTGACCGGAGCCTTCATCTCCGTTACTTCAAGCCTCGCCCTCCCGTGTGCCGTCACAGCGTAATCGGGATTTGCCGTGCTCACCTGACGGGGGTCTTACTCCTTTCCCCCTCGTCGCTTGACGGCAGAAGGGCTTTCTCGTAATGCGGAAAGCCCTTTTTGCCGTCTTATTATAAATGATTAATCCTACAGAAGCAAATGGCTATTTAATGTGGGGAATTTGCCTGAAACACAAATTTGAAGGAGGGAAGAGAATTGGCAAAGAAGGCGAGTAAGAAACCTAAGGTAAAAGTAAAACCTAAGGCAAAAGCAAAAGCAAAGGCAAAGGCAAGGGCAAAACCCAAGGCAAAACCAACTGTTAAGAAAAAAGCTAAACCAGTTTCTAAGAGTAAGAAAAAAGAAGTTAAAAAAGCTAAACCGAAAACAAAAGTAAAAATACAATTAAAACAAATCGTATAAGACTTAAGAGTACTTTCATACCGGATTTTTCGCTTATATATTTACCAATTCCTTCAGTTCCAAAAGCCCCCATCACAAATTAGTTCCTTCTTGCACTTTCTCCAATATAGTTAGATTTCGCTTGACTTAAAGCCCTCAGATAAGTATATAGTCTCTTTTGGTGCCATATAACAACCAGCAGTTTTTTTTGTATAAGTATATTCTGTGATAGAAAACAACCAATATTACAGAATTTTTTGCATCTTATAAAAAGGATGATAATCAATGAGCTTAGTTAATACGTGGGTAGGATACTTAACACTGCTTTTATTCTTAATCGCCTATCTTCTTGTCGTTTTTGAAGAAAAGATTCATTTAAAGAAATCCAAGCCAGTTGTATTGATAGGGTGTATCATGTGGTTGTTTATTGGTATTTATGAAATAAACCATGAAGCAGAACATATCGCTATATATTCCTATGAACATGGCAGCACTGTTAATTTTGAGGTGAGGCACGAAGGAGGAGCTCTCGAATATGTTGAGCATCTTGTTTCAGAGATTGGAGCACTCTTTTTCTTCCTCCTGGTTGCCATGACTTACATCAATACTCTCAGTTCTCTAAACGTATTTCAGGCCCTGCGTGCCTGGCTGTTGTCTAAAGGGTTGGGTTTTAAATCACTATTCTGGGCAACAGGAATCATAACCTTTTTCCTCTCTCCCGTAGCAGATAATTTGACCAGTGCTCTGCTTA
>Ga0208132_1000589_pt1 | contig 16882 bp, 17 predicted proteins | sample ETNtaG_16_FD_185785 | JGI IMG/M metagenome (GOLD analysis project Ga0208132, IMG submission 185785) | Marine microbial and viral communities from oxygen minimum zone, Eastern Pacific Ocean - ETNP201406SV199 (SPAdes) (version 2) | ecosystem: Environmental > Aquatic > Marine > Oceanic ... | reverse complement strand
TGGGCGAAGAAGGCCCGCAGTGCTGCCTGGGTGGCGGCGGGATCCGTGTTCACGGCGCCTCCGAGGCGGCCAGCACCGGGCCCAGCATCGCCCGCAACTTCACGTCGGTCTCGAGCAACTCGCGGTCCGGGTCGCTACCGGCGACCACGCCGGCGCCTGCGTACAGGATCGTGCCGGAGGGCTCGACCAGCGCTGACCGCAGTGCCACCCGGAACTCCCCGTCGCCTGCGGCGTCCAGCCAGCCCATGGGGCCGGCGAACCAGCCGCGTTCCATGCCCTCGTGCCGGCTGCGGAGATCCGATGCGAGGTCCGCGGGGTGGCCGGAGACGGCGGGGGTCGGGTGGAGGGCGCCTACCAGGTCGAGCAGGCCGATGCCCTCGGGCAGGTTGGCGTCGATCGGGGTGTGCAGGTGCTGGATCCCGTGGAGCCTCAGCAGTTCGGGCGCGTCCGGGTGCCTGGGAGAGATGTCGAGCCCTTCGAGTGCCGCGGTCACGGCATCGACCACCACGGCATGTTCGTTGCGTTCCTTGGGGCTGGTCAACAGGCCCTGTCCGAGGGCGGCATCGATGCTCGGGTCGTCGTGGCGGGACGCCGACCCTGCGAGGGCGGCGGTGTGCAGCCTGCCCCCACGGAGGGCAGCGAGCCGTTCGGGGGTGGCACCCACGAAGGCCGTCGGGCCGTCGCTTACGCAGAAGGTGGCGCACCCGGGGTACTGGTGGCGCAGCGTTGCCAGCAACAGGGCCAGGTCGGGCCGGCGGTCGACGCTGATCGAGCGGCATGGTACGGCCTTGTCGAGATCGCCACGGGCGATGGCGTCGAGGGCCAGGCGGATCAACCGGCGGTAGTGCTCGCGCTCGGCGTCGTCGGACCAGTCGGAGGGGTCGACCTCGAGATGCTCCAGGGGCGGGGGTGCGGGCATCGACGGTCCTGGACCGGGACGACCGTCTACGACGGTCATCCACGAACGCCCGCCGTGCCTGAGTACCTGGACGGATGGCAGGACCAGGCGCCCGGAGCCGAGGGGCATCCAGTGCGTGTCGGGTTCGTTCCGGTCGAAGGCGAACCCGGCGGCCAGGCGGGGGAGGGGGGCGCCGTCGGGTGCGTCGGCTGTGAGTCGGCCCAGGATCCGTTCGGCCGCCAGGGCCGCATCGGCGAACCGCTCCTCGCCGGCCGGCTCGGCGGAGGCCGCCCGCCCGAGCCCGACCCAGGCGACGTCGTCCTCGGGAACCTCCCAGAACCAGGTGTCGCCGGGGGAGGCCCCCAGCCAGGCGAGCGGATCGGCCGCAGCGGACGAAGCGGCGAGTTCGACGGTGGTGGCCTCGAAGAAGTCGTCTGTCCCGCTGGGAAGGGGGTTCAGGGCCATTCGCAGCGGACCTCGAGGTCGTCGGCGGCGACGAGGGCGTCGGCCAGGGCGTGTCGGTCGCCGTCGCCCAGGCGCTCGCGGGCCCGGGCGACGAGGGTGCGGTGGAAGTGTTGGGCGACGAGGCGGACGACGGCCGGCAACAGGGTCCGGACGACCTCGGCCAGGTCCCGGTCCGGGTCGGCATCTGCCTTGACGTGTGCCTCGAAGAGTTCGACCGCCCGTCGGACGACTTCGTCGACGCCGGAGGCGTGGTCGGTGGCGAGGTGCACGAGCTCGTCGAGCGGGATGCCGGCGTTGCTGATGGCGAGTCCGGCCTCGACCATCGCCACGGCGCCCTCGTCGAAGTGCTGTTCCGGGTCGGTGCGGTCCAGGGGCTGGAGCAGGCCGTTGTCCACGAGCAGTACGACGAGTCCCTCCGGCACGCCGGCCCGTTCGGCGACCTGGGCCCGGGTGAGCGATCGGGTACCGGCCTCGTCGGCCAACCGGTCGAGGGTGTGTGACGGTCCGTCGTCGAGTGACCGGATCTGGGCGAGTGTGAAGCCGTCGTCGGCCAGCCGGCGGATCTCGGCCAGCCGTGCGAGGTGGGCACCGGTGTACTCGGCGTGTCGGCCGACCCGTCGTGGCGGGTCGAGCAGGCGCAGGCGCTGGTAGTACCGGATGGTGTCGACGCTGGTTCCGGCCTCGGCGGCCAGGTCCTCGACGCGCAGGGTGCGGGCTTCCGACATGTCCTGATTGTAGGAGCAAAGACTCTGAGTGTAAACACTCGTCCAATCCGGGCTCGTCCCGGGGCCTCCGGCGTGCGACGATGGGCCCGTGAGCAGCGCACCCGTCGACTACATCGCCCGCACCCGCGAGCAGTACGACGCCCTCGGCTACGACCCCTATCGCTGGGCCGAGCGCCCCGAAACGCCGCCATGGGTCCCTCTTACGAAGCCGGTCGCCGACTCGACCGTCGCCCTGCTGGCCTCCGGCGGCGCCTACCGCAGGGGCCACGTGGCGTTCCACTGGAACGACGACACAGGCATCCGCATGGTGCGCACCGACGAGCCGGCCGTCGACGTGCGCCTCACCCACTTCGCCTACGACCTGGTGCCCGCCCGCGAGGACCCCAACATCGTGTTCCCCGTCGACCGACTCAGCGAACTCGCCGACGAGGGCGTCATCGGCGGCCTGGCCCCCGAGGCGGTCGCCTTCATGGGCGGCATCTACTCGGTGCGCCGGGCCGAGGTCGAGCTGGTGCCACAGGTCGTCGACGCCGTCATGGCCATGGACGTCGACCTGGCGCTGCTGGTGCCCGTCTGACCGGTCTGCCACCAGACCGTGGGTCTGGTCGCACGGGCGCTCGAGGAAGCCGGCGTCCCCACCCTCTGCCTCACCGCCGCCCACAGCATCACGGCGGCGGCCAACCCACCTCGGGCGGCGTTCGTCGACATGCCGCTCGGTTACACCGCCGGCCGGCCCCACGAACCCGACTTCCAACGCGACCTGCTCCGGCGGGCGTTCGCCGCCTTCGCCGCCATCGATGCACCGGGCACCATCGTCGACACCGGCATTCGCTGGTCAGACGACGATTCATGGAAGGACAGCGCCAGCAGCGGCCTCAACAACGGCGTCGTCAGCGCAGAGGGCGACACCCGCAGCGAACGCAGCCCGGAGCCCCAGTACCAGTACGACGACGACCGCCTGGCCGCCGAAGGCGCCTGAGCGCACTCGCCCCTCCCAACCCCGAGAGGCAGACCATGGCGATCGACCCTGTCCTGAAGGCCATCCTCGAGGCCTTTCCGATGCTGTTCGGCGACCTGGGCACCATGACGGCCCAGGAGGTGCGGGCCGTGTTCGAACAGCGTGATCCGCCGCCGGGCGAGGAAGTGGCCTCCGTCGAGGACCTGTGGGTGCCCGGGCCGGAAGGCCCCCTGCCGGTGCGCGTCTACCGGCCCGAGGGTGCTGCCGACCCGGCCCCGGTGGTCGTGTTCTTCCACGGCGGCGGCTGGGTGCTCGGCAGCATCGACAGCCACGACGCCTCGTGTCGGGGGTTGGCCAACCGCACCGGTGCCGTGTTCGTGTCGGTCGACTACCGCCTGGCGCCCGAGCACCCGTACCCGGCTGCCGCTGACGACTGCTATGCGGCGACCTGCTGGGTGGCCGACCACGCCACCGACCTGGGTGTCGACCCGGGGCGCCTCGCAGTCGCCGGCGACAGCGCCGGTGGCAACCTGGCGGCCGTCGTGTGTCAGATGGCCCGCGACAGCGGTGGGCCTGCCATCGTCTTCCAGACGCTCATCTACCCGGTCACCGACCTCGACTTCGACCGCTGGCCCTCGATGGAGGAGAACGCCGACGGCCCGCTCCTCACCCGTGATGCCATGGACTGGTTCGCCCGCCACTACGTAGGGTCGCTGCCGTTCACCGACGATTCGTACGCCGCCCCGATCCGGGCCACCGACCTGTCGGGGCTCCCACCGGCACACGTGTCGACCGCCGGGCACGACCCGCTCCGGGACGAGGGCGCCGGCTATGTCGAGGCGCTGGCCGCTGCGGGTGTCGCCGTCGGTTACGACAACTTCGCCACGATGATCCACGGCTTCGTCGGCTTTGCCGACCTGGTCCCCGCCGCCGGCGAGGCCAGGGACCGCATCGCCGCCGCCCTCAGGGCGGGCCTCGCCTAGTCGGAACCGCCTTCGGTGGCTCCGCCGCCGGCCAGCAGCGCTTCGATCTCGGCTTCGCTTCGGCCCAGGTCGGCCAGCACCTCCCGGGTGTGCTCGCCGACCTCGGGGGCCGTCGAGCGGGCCTCCCATGGGGTGCCGGCGAAGTCGACCGGCGTGGCGACCATGAGCGTGCTCGACGAACCGTCGGGCACCTCGACCATCGCACCCGAGGTCTGGAAGGCCGGATCGGCCAGCAGGTCGTCGAGGTCGTTCACCGGCGACCAGAAGAAGTCGGCCTCTTCGGCGAACGCCTCCTCCCATTCGGCCATCGTCCGGGTGGCGAACACCTCGTCCAGCAGGGCGATCAACTCCGCGGAGTTGATGGCGCGTTCGCGGACCGTGACGAAGCGCTCGTCGTCCATCCACTCCGGGTGGCCGACCACGCGTGCCAGCGGTGGCCAGTGGCGGTCGCCGTCGAGTCCTACGATCCAGAAGCGACTTCCGCAGCCGGCGGTGTAGTTGTTTATGCACGGATTGCCAATGGTGCTACGGGTGCCGAGCCGCATCGGAGTGCCCCACATGAGCAGCGTGTTCACGTCGAACCCGATCGTGTAGACGCCCTGCCGGAGAAGCGACGTCGACACCAACTGCCCCTCGCCGGTGCGCTCCCGGTCGAATAGGGCCGCCGAGACGGCGGCAGCACCCGAGATGCCCGTCGAGTGGTCGCCCATGCCGCCACGCTGGAACGGCGGGTCGCCGCCGGGTTCGGTCAGCAGGTGGGCGATACCGGAACGGGACCAGAACGCGCCTACGTCGTAGGCGGCCCGGTCGGCGTCGTCGCCCTCGCGGCCGTAGCCGGTGATGTGGCAGTAGACGAGGCGGGGGAACCGCTCGCAGATCGAATCGGCATCGAGGCCGAGCCGGTCGAGGGCACCGATACGCAGGTTGGTCACGAAGACGTCAGCCTCGGAGATGAGCTCGAGGGCCACGCCGAGCCCCTCGACGCTGGCCAGGTCGAGGGCGATGCTGCGCTTCGAACGGTTGTCCAACTCGAACGGCGGGTTGGTCGGCAGGTCGCCACCGAGGATCTTCTGGAAAAGGCGGGCCGGGTCCCCGGACGGGGGCTCGATCTTGACGACGTCGGCACCCCAGTCGGCGAGGATCCCGCCGGTCGCCGGGCCCGCCACCCAGATCCCCAACTCGACCACCTTCACGCCGGCCATCGGTCCGGACATCGTTGCTCGCCCCCTCTGGTCGTCCACTGGAGGCGACGCTACGTCCCGGCGCCCCCGTCGATCCTGTCGGGCCACAGATAGGACGGTTAGCGTCCCGACCCATGATCCTCTTCGTCTGCACGGGGAACATCTGCCGTTCGCCCATGGGCGAGGCGCTGCTGCGCCACCACCTGGCCGGCAACGGGGCCTACCAGCCGGTCGCGTCGGCAGGGACACATGCCATGGACGGCGGGCTGGCGACCGGACACGGAATCGAGGTGCTTGCCGACCGGGGCATCGACATGACCGGGCATCGGAGCCGCCACCTCGACACCGGCATCGTGGAAGGTGCCGACCTGATCGTGGCCATGACCCGACAGCACCAAGCCGTCGTGGGCCGGCTCGACCCGACGGCCCGTGGGCGGACGTTCCTCGCCGGCGAGGTGGCCCGCCTGGGTGGACAGGTCGACCCACCCGCAGCCGACGAGGGTCTCAGGGCCTGGGTGACGCGCCTCGACGGCGCCCGCGGCGGCCACATGACCACCGGCCGGGTGGCCGACGAGGTAGCCGATCCGTACGGCGAGAACCGGGACGCCTACGAGCAGACGGCGAACCGACTCGACGGCCTCTGCACGGCCCTTTCCCGCCTGCTCTCCGACTCACCCTGAGCGATACGGTCGGCGGCATGGACCTCTCGTTCAGCGCGACGGAGATCGCCTTCGCCGACGAGGCCCGGACCTGGCTCGAGGAGCACCTCGTCGGCGACTTCGCGGACCTGCGGGGGCGCGGTGGCATGGGCCGTGACGACATTGCACCCGAGGTCCTCATCGCATGGGAGCGGGAACTGGCCTCAGGCGGCTGGCTGGGGCTCGACTACCCGAGGGAGATGGGGGGCCGGGGGGCCTCGCTGTTCGAGCAGGTCGTGTTCCACCAGGCCTATGCCGAGGCCCGCGCCCCGGGACGGCTCCCCAACATCGGGCTGACGCTGCTGGGCCCGACCCTCCTGGCGTTCGGCAGCATCGAACAACAGCACCGGTTCGTGCCGGGAATCATCGCAGGGGAGGAGTTCTGGTGTCAGGGCTACTCCGAGCCCGATGCCGGTTCCGACCTGGCGAACGTGTCCACGAATGCCCGCCTCGATGGCGAACGTTGGCTGGTCTCCGGCCAGAAGGTCTGGACGTCCCTCGCCCAGTTCGCCCAGTGGGCGTTCGTTGTCGTCCGCACCGACCCGGACAGCGAGCGCCACCGGGGACTCTCCTACCTGTTGGTGCCGATGGACCAGCCGGGGATCGAGATCCGGCCCATCGTCCAGATCACCGGAGGTTCGGAATTCAACGAGGTGTTCTTCGACGAGGCCGAGACCGACGCCGACCTCGTCGTCGGTGGCGAGGGCAGAGGGTGGCAGGTCGCCATGGCCACGCTCGGCTTCGAGCGTGGCGCATCCACGCTCGGCCAGCAGGCCGGCTTCCGCCAGGAGCTCGAGGCACTGGTCGCCCTGGCCACCGAGACGGGTGTCATCGACGACCCGGTGTTGCGCCAGGACCTGATGCGTGCCCGCAGCGAACTCGAGATCATGCGGTGGAACAACCTGAGGATGCTCAGCGTCCTCGGGGCCGGTGGGGCTCCCGGCCCGGAGATGTCCATCGGCAAGCTCTTCTGGGCCACCTGGCACCGGCGTCTCGGCGAGATCGGCATGAGGATCCGGGGCGCCGGCGGCATGGTCGGCGGCGCCGCCGGAGATGCGGCCACGGTGTCTCCGGACGATCCGCTCGGCCTCGGCTACGAACTGGACGGCCTCCAGCGCACCTTCCTCTACAGCAGGGCCCACACCATCTATGCCGGCACCAACCAGGTACAGCGCAACGTGATCGGGGAGCGGGTGCTGGACCTTCCCCGCGAGCAGCGCTAGGCCCGTTCCGCCCGGATCGCGTATCGTTGCGGTTGAGCGAACCGAGGAGCACCCGTGGCCGAGGCCTACATCGTCGATGCCGTCCGAACCCCGACCGGGAAGCGGGGTGGCGGCCTGTCCCAGGTCCACCCGGCCGATCTGGGCGCACATGCGATCTCCGCCCTGCTCGAGCGCACCGGCGTCGACCCGATCGCCGTCGAGGACGTGGTGTTCGGGTGCCTCGACACCCTCGGCCCGCAGGCCGGCGACATCGCCCGCACCGCCTGGCTGGCAGCCGGCCTCCCGGAGGCCGTCCCCGGCACCACCGTCGATCGCCAGTGCGGGTCCGGCCAGCAGGCCGTCAGCTTCGCCGCAATGGGCGTCTGGGCCGGCGTGCAGGACCTCGTCGTCGCCGGCGGCGTCCAGAACATGAGCATGATCCCGATCGGAGCCGCCATGGAGGTGGCCGCACCGTACGGCCACGAGGACCCCTTCTCGGGCTCCACCGGCTGGGTCGACCGCTACGGCACCCAGGAGGTGTCACAGTTCCGTGGTGCGGAGTTGATAGCGGAGAAGTGGGACATAAGCCGCGAGGAGATGGAGGTGTTCGCCCAGGCCAGCCACCAGCGGGCGGTCACAGCCATCGAAGAGGGCCGCTTCGACGCCGAGGTCGCACCCCTCGCCGGCGTCGAACACGACGAGGGGCCGCGACATGGGACCTCGCTCGAGAAGATGGCGTCGCTGGCTCCGCTGGTCGAAGGAGGGCGGCTCACCGCTGCGGTCGCCAGCCAGATCAGCGATGGTGCTGCGGCGCTGTTGATCGCATCGGAGCGGGCGGTGGACGAGCACGGCCTCACGCCGAGGGCACGCGTCCACCACGTCAGCGTGCGCGGCGACGACCCGATCTACATGCTGACCGGCCCCATCGCCGCCACCGCCCATGCGCTGGAACGTACCGGCATGTCGATCGACGACTTCGACCTCTTCGAGTGCAATGAGGCCTTCGCCTGTGTCCCGCTGGCCTGGATGCGTGAACACGACGTGCCACACGAGAAGGTCAACGTAAACGGCGGAGCGATCGCCCTGGGACATCCGCTGGGCTGCACGGGAGCCAAGTTGATGACGACGCTGCTCCACGAACTCGAGCGCACCGGCGGTCGCTTCGGCCTCCAGACCATGTGTGAGGGTGGCGGCCAGGCCAACGTCACGATCCTGGAACGGCTCTAGGGGGCCGACCGGGGCCTCAGAGCACCTCGTCGACCAGGCCCCAGTCGAGCGCCGTCTCCGCACCGATCGTCGATCCCCCGAGGCACCAGGCCAGCGTGCGTTGACGGCCGATCCTGCGGGGCACGCTGATCGTGCCACCGGCCCCGGGGATGAGGCCCATCGAAACCTCAGGCAGGCAGAACGTGGCATCGGAGGTGGCCTCCACGCTGTGGGCGAAGGCGGCCAGCTCCACGCCGGCGCCGACTGAGGCCCCGTGCATCCGAACCGTGAGGCGGTCGGCCAGCCGGTCCATCCAGGGCGCAGCATTTGCCGTCGTGCGGATGAGATGGGCGGTGGCAGGGTCGTCGACGCTGCCGAACTCGGCCAGGTCACCCCCGGCGCAGAACGACGGGCCGGCCCCGTCGAGGACGATGGGCCGGTCGTCACCGGCGGCGAGTCCCCGCAGGGCCTCGACGAGGGCGTCGCGCATGGCGGCCGAGAACAGGTTGTGCAGGCGGGGGCGGTTGAGCGTGAGGCGCACCCGGGCGCCGTCGTCGACGAGTACCGGTGGTTCCGGTTCGTCGGGTCGGACACGGCGGCCCCGGCCGGACAGCCAGGCGGCGAATTCGGGCCCCGCCTGGAGGGTGGCGTAGACGGCCGATTCGAGGAGGAGCGCTGCCTCGATCGGCTGCCCCTCGGATGCCCGCAGCACCTGGGCGAGGGCGGTCGCAGCGTTCGGCCGCTCGTGGGCGGCAGAGGCCAGCAGGAGGGCTGAAGCGAGGTCCCCGGCCACGGCGTCGAACCCGGGTGCGGTTCCCATCGTTGCTACGCCGATGCACACCACCGGGAGCAGCCCGAGCGGGTCGAGGGCATCGGTCGGCAGCAGGTGGGCATCGTCCACCACGATCGCCGGCACGTCCCGGAGGGCACCGGCGTCGAGGTCTGCGGTCGGCCTCGAAAGCCGTTCGGAGGCCTCCTCAGCCGACCACACGACGGGTGTCATGGCAATAGTGTGGCCGGTGCGAGCAGCCCCGTCAGGCGTCGCCGAGGTGCGCCAGCCGTTCGCGCAGAACGCGCCTCAGGAGCTTGCCGGTGTCGTTGTAGGGCAACTCGTCGACGAACTCGACGAGGTCGGGTGTGCGGTTCGAACGCAGTTCATGGCGCACGAGGTCCTGGAGGTCGTCGGGCGAAATGTCGACATCTCCGCGGACGACGACTGCCACGACGATGCGCTCGCCCCATTCACGGTCAGGAAGGCCGATGGCGGCGGTGTCGGCGACCGCCGGATGCCGCAACAGCACCTCCTCTATCTCGCCCGGTGAGATGTTCTGGCCGCCCTTGACGATGACATCGTCGATGCGGCCGGTGACGAACAGGAAGCCCTCGTCGTCCAGCCATCCGCCGTCGTTGGTGGGGAACCAGCCTTCGTCGGTGAGCCTCGAGCCCTGCTCCCGGTACTCGCCGGAGACCTGTTCGCCCCGGAGCCAGATGTCTCCCGGCTCGCCGTCCGGCGTCTCTGCGCCGGCCTCGTCGCGGATCGACACTTCGATGCCCGGGAGCGGCCGGCCCACGGACGCGATGCGCCGCCGCACTTTCGGGTCGTCGCTGGCGACCGCTGCCCGGTGCTCGTCGGGTCCGAGCAGGGTGACCGTCGAGCTGGTCTCGGTCAGCCCGTAGGCGTTGACGAACCTCGTGTCGGGAAGCAGGTCGAGCGCCCTTTCGATCACCGGCTGGGGCATGCGACCGCCCCCGTACGAGAGCGCACGGAGGGTGGGGAGCCCGGGGGAGCTCGGGCCCTCGGCATCGAGGTGTTCGACGATCCGGGCCAGCATCGTCGGCACGACCATGGCGCTGGTCACCCCCTCGGCACGGACCAGATCGACCCATGCGCCGGGCTCGAAGGTCGGGAGTTGGAGCAGGCGGCGTCCGGCGAAGACGTTCGAGAGGATCGCTGCGATTCCGGCCACGTGGTACGGCGGGACGCTCACCAGGGCCGCTTCCTCCTCGCCGGCCGAGCCGAAGTCGACGGATCCGAGGATGTAGGAGACCAGGTGGCGTTGGCGCAGGACAGCCGCCTTGGGGTCCCCTGTCGTGCCGCTGGTGAACAGCAGCACGGCCACGTCCTCGCCCTCGAACCCCCAGTCGTTCTCGGTCGTGCGGGTCGCCGACAGGTCCTGCCACAGGTCGCCGCGGTCGACGACCCCGATCCCGTCGAGTCCGTCGAGCCGTTCCGTCGTGCCGGGTTGGGCGACGGCCAGGGCGGGCGAGACCCGGCCGGCGAGCGTGCGCAGCTCCCCGTCGGGCAACCGGTAGTTGAGGGGGACGAAGGGGATCCCCGCCCAGGAGGCCCCGAAGAGCAGCGCAGGAAGCGCCTCGGACGAGACGTCGGCGAGCACCAGGTGTCCGGCGTCGACGGACCGGAGCCGCTCGGCGGTGGCGGCTGCCCGCCCGAACAGGTCAGCGAAGGTCAGGCCGTCGTCGCGGGAGCCGACCGCCACCCGGTCGGCAAAGCCGCCGGTCGCCATCTCGAGCAGCATCATGAGGTTCACGGCAGTCTGGCTTTCCGGCGGCCAACCCCTCAGTCGGAGGCGGGGAGGGGCTTGGCATCCTTGAGGTCGAGCAGGGTGCCGCCGGCCCCCAGGGAACCGTCGCCGGGCTTCGTGCACAGGAGCTCGAGGGTGTCGTCGCCGTCGATGTAGCGCTTGCCGAGCAGCGAGCCACCGGCGGCTTCGGCATCGGGAGGGCCGTTCGGTCCGCCCTCGCCGACGGCGACCACTGGGCTTCCACCGCACTCCAGGTCTACGTCGCCATCGGGGGCCCGGACGATGATGACCTCGGTAGTGCACACCTGGCTGGCCCATCGGCTTCCGGGCGTGAGTTCGGGCATTACGGCTCCTCGTGGACGGTGGTGGGGGTCCGATGATCGGTCACCGGACACCGTACGCGCCACTCCTGCCCCGGAATCGCCGCTGCCGTACGATCCGTCCACCATGTCGATGCAAGGCACCCGGGCCCTTCCGGTAGTCCACAGAGCGCTGGTCGAGGCGGTCGGACAGGTAGGTGGTGCTGCAGCCGCCTGGGCCGCCTCGGGGGCGATGTCGCTGACCGGGGCAGTCGACGGACCACCCCGACAGGTGCCGGTGTCGGTCGCCAACGGCCTCGTGGCGGCAGCGGAGGCGTTGCACCGCTTCGGTGGGATCGAGGTGGACGGGCCGGCGCTGCTGGGCGAACGCGCAGCCATAGCCGGGCTGGGTCGTGCGGGTCCAACCTCGGTCGGAGGTGCTGCCCACCTGCTCGAGTCTGCTGATGGCCCGGTATGTCTGAACCTGGCCAGACCCGACGATGTGGCTGCACTGCCGGCGCTGCTGGAGCGGGTGATCGACGGGGACGACCGCCGCGCGGTCCGCCGTGCCGTCGCCGGGTGCACCGGTGCCTGGCTGGCCGAGAGGGCCGACCTGTTGGGCGTGCCGCTCGGAGTACCCGGGACGGCACCCGAGGGACCGTTCACCGTCCTCGACGAAGGCGCCGGCTTCGAGCGTCCGGATGTCCCTCTCGTCGTGGAACTGGGCTCGTTGTGGGCGGCCCCCCTGTGCGGCGACCTCCTCCGTCGCTCGGGATGTCGGGTGGTCAAGGTCGAGTCCGTCGACCGCCCCGATGCCGCCCGGCGGGGACCGGGGGAGTTCTTCGACCTGCTCAACGGCGGCAAGGCCTCGGTGGCGCTCGACCTGCGGAGCCGGCCTGGGCGTGAATCGCTCGAACGCCTGGTCGCCGCCGCCGACGTCGTCATCGAGGGCAGTCGGCCCCGGGCACTTGCCCAACTCGGCCTCGACGCCCACCGGGAGGTCGACCGTGGCACCGTCTGGGTGTCGATCACGGGCTACGGCCGGATCGGACAGCGGGCCGGTGGCGTGGCGTTCGGCGACGACGCCGCCGTCTCGGGGGGCCTGTTCCTCGAGGACCCGCTCGCCTTCGTGGCCGACGCTGTCGCTGATCCGGCGGCCGGACTGGTGGCGGCGGTCGCCGTGCTCGCTGCACTCGACAGCGGATCTGGCGTGCTGCTCGACGTGCCGTTGGCCGGCGTGGCCCGGTGGTTGGCACGAGGCGCTCCCGTGCCCTCCGGGCAGCAACACTCGGAACCACCCAGGGCCAGGCCGTCCGGTCGACGGGCGGCGGACCTCGGGGCCGACACCGCCCGCATCCTGCTCTGACGGACCGTCAGGTCTAGAGTGGCAAAGTGAGCAAGGACCCGACGAACGAGCAGGAATCCGGCCCCAGCGATGAACTCGCCGCTGAACTCGACGAACGGGCCGCAGACGGGCGCATGCCGGGCCGCCGGGGGCTCGCCACCCGGCAACGGCTCCTCGACGCCACCGCAGAGCAGCTCGAGTCGTGCGGCTACCGGGACCTCAAGGTCATCGACATCGCCCGCTCCGCCGGTACCTCGCCGGCCACCTTCTACCAGTACTTCCCGGACGCCGAGGCGGCTGTGCTGGTCCAGGCGGCAGTCCTTACCGAGGCATGGCACGAGGAACTGCAGTTCCTCATCTCGGGATGCGACTGGTCCGGCGACCCCGACGGTGCCTCCCTCGAGGTGGTCGACGGGTTCCTGACCTTCTGGACCGACCACAGGGCGATCCTCAAGGTTCTCGACCTGGCCTCGATGGAGGGCGACTTCCGCTTCCGCGACCTGCGCACGTGGCTCCTGAACGGGGCCACCAACGCCCTCATGGACCTGGTCGCGTCGCACGACAGCGACATGGACCCGAAGGCGGCGGCCGGCGTGATCATCGCCATGCTGGCCCACGTGGCCAACCATCGGCCCGGCCTCGAGCGGTGGGGTGTCGACCGCGAAGCCCTCGTCACCACGGTGGCGGGCATATTGCGCCACGCCGTCGTCGGCTGACCCACCTCCGGGCCCTCGCCGCTACCCTGCGCCCGGTGACGCACCGAGTCCGGTTCGCCCCGTCTCCCACCGGCTACCTCCACGTCGGCAGTGCCCGCACGGCACTGTTCAACTGGCTGCACGCCCGTTCGACCGGCGGCACCTTCGTGCTGCGGATCGAGGACACCGACGCTGAGCGCAACCGCCCCGAACTGACCGAGGCGCTCCTCGCCGAACTCGAGTGGCTGGGCCTGGACTGGGACGAGGGCCCCTACTACCAGTCGGAGCACCGGGACCGCCACCGTGAGGTCGTCGAGGACCTGCTGGCCCGGGGCCTCGCCTACCTCTGCGACGCCGACGACGAGGAGGTCGACGGCACGACGCTGTCCGACGGGTTGGCCGCCCGGTTCCGGATGCCCGAAGGCCGCACGGTGGTCTTCGACGACGTCGTCCGTGGCGAGGTCTCGTTCGACACCTCCGACCTCGAGGACTTCGTCATCTGGCGCTCGAACGGTTCACCGATGTTTCTCCTGGCCAACGCCGTCGACGACGCCGACATGGGCATCACCCATGCCATCCGCGGCGAGGACCTGCTCTCGGGCGTGCCCAAGGTGCTCCTGCTGCTCGACGCCATGGGCGCACCACACCCGACCTACGCCCACCTGCCGCTGCTGGTCAACGAGTCCCGCCAGAAGTTGTCCAAGCGGCGCGACGACGTGGCGATGGGTGACTTCCGCGAACGGGGCTACCTGCCGGAGGCGATGCTCAACTACCTCGCCCTGCTGGGCTGGGGACCGCCCGACGACGTTGAGGTCCGGCCGGTCAGTGAGATCGTCGACCTCTTCCGGATCGAGGACGTCAACAAGGCGGCCGCCTTCTTCGACCTGCGGAAGCTCGAACACGTCAACGCCACCCACCTCCGAGGGCTTGCCAGGCCCGACTTCATCGAACGGGCGGGACCATGGCTGGCCGAGGCACCCTGGGCACCCGAGCGCTTCGACGCCGACGTGTTCGACCGCATGGTCGACCTGGTCCAGGAGAAGCTACGCACCCTCGGCGACGTGGTCCGGTTCGTCGACTTCCTGTTCCTCGACGACCCCGTCGACGACCCCGAATCCTGGCAGAAGGTGATGGTGGACGGGCCCGTGGCCGCAGAGATGCTCGACGGCGCCGCGGGGGCCCTGGCCGACTGCCCCTGGGAGGTCGAGGCGGTCAAGGAGGCCGTGTTCACCGTGGGCGAGGGGCTGGGCCTCAAGTTGGGCAAGGCGCAGGCGCCGGTCCGGGTGGCCGTGACCGGACGCACGGTCGGGCCACCGCTGTTCGAGACCATGGCCGAGTGCATGGAACGCTCCGAGGTCCTGCGACGCATCGATGTGGCCCGGGCGAGGCTCTGAGGCGGGACGGCGGAGGTCGGCACCTGATGTTCAGGCACAGGCCGTTCGAATCGCTGGTCGCTCAAATGGCATGTGCCGTTACGCTGATGCCGCCCTGCGGGGCCCACCTTCGGGGGTGGTGTAATTGGCAACACAGCTGGTTCTGGTCCAGTCGTTGAGGGTTCAAGTCCTTCCCCCCGAGCAATTTTCCGAGCGAGACGCGCCCTGAACGGCTATCGCTACACTGAGCGCCGCCCACGGACCCGATGGTCACATCGGCCGTGGGCACTGTCACCGGCCCCGTTCGTCTAGAGGCCCAGGACGCCAGGTTCTCAACCTGGTAACACGGGTTCGAATCCCGTACGGGGTACAAGTTTCCAGGGTCGGTTCTCCGGGGCCGGCCCTGCCGCCTTTCCGGTCGGCGGGCCTGTGATCAGTCCAGTAGGTGGCGCACGTGTGTCGTCTCGTTGACGCCGCGCACCGTGCGGACGCCGGTCGACGAGGCGGTCACCCGGAGGATTCCGCAGTAGTCGTGGTAGATCCGGAACGGATCGTCGTGACCGAGGATCGTCTGGAGGAAGACGCCCATCACCATGCCGTGGCAGAAGACGGCGACGGTGCGGCCCCGGTTGCGTTCCACGATCCCGTCGAAGGCGTCGGTGATCCGTCGTCGGAAGGCCGGGTAGTCACCGCCGAACACCGACTCCCGGTCCTCGAGGAACTCGCGCACAATCACGTGGTCGTTGTCCATCTCCTCGGCGGGGACGTACTGGGAGCGGTGCCGATCGGACTCCTCCAGGCCGCTCAGGGGTTCGGGGTCGAGGCCGAGGATCCGGGCCAGGGGGGCGGCCGTCTCGACGGCCCGACGCATCGTGGATGTGACAACGTGGTCGATGCCCTCTCCAGCGAGCAGGTCGGCAGTCACCTGCGCCTGGAGTAGTCCGATGTCGGAGAGGGGAGGGTCGGCGACCTCGCCTTCCGGGCGGGTTTCCGCTTCCGGACGTGCATGTCGGACGATCAGCAGCTCCACGGCGCCGGAGCCTACGGGCCGTTGCAGGACGGCGCCCGGATCGGGGGAGGGCTACCCACGAGACAAACCGCATTCGGGGGAGTAGGTTTCGCGCCAGATAGCGGGTCCGGTCCGTCGGATCCCGTCACGGCGACTCCCGGCGGTAGGGCCCCTCAGAACGGGCCGGCGCATCAACGGGCCTTTGCCGCATTCCCGCCGAAGCGGCTACGCCCGGTGTCGACCCCAGATCGGCCCCCGGTACCGCCACCGGGGGCCGATCGCGCGCCGTCCGAGGGGGAGACCGGGTCAGTCGCGGTCGAACAGGTCGGTGACCCGCTCGATCTGGCCGCCCACCTGGTCGCTCATCCTCTCCCACTGCTTCTCGAGGCGATGGTTGATCCGCAGGACCGTCGTCGCCAGGGCCACGACCAGCAGGGTCACCGCTGTCGCAGCGATGAACTGGCCCAGCAGCGAACTCGCCGAACCACTCGGAATGATCCGGCCCACCAGGGCGTTGACGGCGTCCTTCCAGTTCAGAGCCACCACCAGCCCGAAGGCGGCCACCACCGAGGAGATGATGATCCCCCGGACATTGAGATTGTCGATGTTCTCCCTGAAGTCGCTCATGGCAGTTTCCACCTTCGGTGGACCTACGTCGGGATGGGCGGATTTGAACCGCCGACCCCCTGCTCCCAAAGCAGGTGCGCTGCCTGACTGCGCCACATCCCGGGTGACTTGAGTGTAGGAGTCGACAGGGTCTACGCTCGGGTACCGGAAAAGGGGCAAACCAACGTATTGTTCTGGCAACTTGACAAAAGGGGCTTCGATGGTGTTGCGGCGGTTGGTTGTCGTTGTGTTCGCGGTGCTCGCACCGTTGGCCTCCGTGCTCGCCATACCGGCGGCGGCACAGGAGGAATGGCCCCAGTATTCGCGTGACGATGCCTCGGGTTGTGACATCACGACCTATGAGGACGGAGCGCAGGACCTGTCCTGCGACGACGGGAGTTACGGAGCCGTTTGGGCCGACGGTTCGGGTTACCGGTACGACGCTGCCTCCGGCTGTCAGACCGACTTCGGCACGGCCGGAGAGACCGTCTACGACTCGTGTGCCGACGGTGGCGACGACGGTGGCGACGACGGTGGCGGCGGAGGAGAGTCCGACCAGGTCTACGACGAGGCCTCAGGCTGTTGGATCAACGACTACGGCGACGGCAACAGCGACCAGAACTGTGACGACGGGAGCTGGGGCGGCAACTCGGGTGACGGTTCGGGTTACTGGTTCGACGGAGCCTCGGGTTGCTA
>Ga0208132_1000582_pt1 | contig 17002 bp, 17 predicted proteins | sample ETNtaG_16_FD_185785 | JGI IMG/M metagenome (GOLD analysis project Ga0208132, IMG submission 185785) | Marine microbial and viral communities from oxygen minimum zone, Eastern Pacific Ocean - ETNP201406SV199 (SPAdes) (version 2) | ecosystem: Environmental > Aquatic > Marine > Oceanic ... | reverse complement strand
TGGTCAATCTAAAAGGATAGAAAGAGAAAATAAATTGATAAAAAAATATAAAGGCAAACCTCTCATAAATCATATTTTAAAATCTTTAATTAAAAGCAAAGTAAATAAAATTATTATAGTATTAGGTTACGAAAGTAGAAAGATAAGAAAGATAACTTTAAAAAGTAAAAAAATAACTTTTGTGTTTAATTCAAACTATAAACAAGGAATATCTTCATCAATTAAATTTGGATTAAAAAAAATAATAAAAAAAAACAAAGGTTTTATAATTGTACAATCAGATATGCCATTGATTACATCTTCTTTAATTAATAAAATTTATTATTCCATAATTAGAAATAATGAACTTGTTCATGTTTTAAAAAATAAAAATAAAATTGGTAATCCAATAGGTTTTAATATTTCAACAAAGGAGAAATTTAAAAAAATAAAAGGAAATATGGGTGCAAAAAAAATGGTTAAAAAATTAAGAAAAAATACTAAATATTTGTTAACAAATTCTAAAGCAATATTTAAAGATTTAGATAAGAATAGAAGTTTTGTTAACTAGATTGAATTGGATTTCCTTTTAACCATTTACTTTCCTCATTTTTATAATGTTCTTTTTTCCAAATAGGTGATCTTTTTTTAATTTCTTCAATAATATATCTGGATAAAATGTAAGTTTGAGCTCTGTGTTGGCAAGCTACAGCTATAATGATGCTTATTTTTCCAAGTTCTACATAACCTTTAACATGTTCAATAAATACTGCTTTATCTTTAATTTTTAATTTTTCTACAGCTTCTTTATAAATATCTTCAAAACTTTTTATAACTAAAGTATCATGACTATCATATGTAATGCCTGTTACTTTTTTATTTTCATTAGCATCTCTAACAGTTCCAGTAAAAAACAATGAGGCGCCAAATTTTGAAGATGAAATAAATTCTTCTGCGTTAGAGATTTCTATTTTCTCTTTTTTTAAGTCTATTACTTTAACATGAAGCATTAACCACCTCCAATAGGGGGAATAATACCAATTTTTTGTTCTTTTGTAATTTTGTAATTATCCGAGACAATATTATTGTCTTCAGAGCAGAATGCTGAAGCCTCAACTATTTTTTTAAAATTTTCATTACCATTAAACTTTTCATTAACATAATTAATAATTTCTTCTCTGAGATCTTTTATAGAACTTTTTTCTTTAAGATTTAATTCCAAAAAATCTGTTTCACCAAAGTCTCTGCTTGCTCCAAATAATTCAAGTCTTATTTTCATCAACTAAAGATATTTTTTAAAAACTCAGGTAAACCATCTGGATTTGTCCATAATCCACTTTTTCCACCTTCTTTTATCAATAATTTTACGCTGTCAATTCTTAGGTGTGGATTAACAATTTTACTTAAATCATAGATGGTAATAAGTGCAGAATTTACACCCATAATTGCTTCCATTTCAACACCTGTTTTTGCAAAAGCTGAAACAATACAAAATACCTCTAACGAATAATCTTTTTCATTTATAATTATTTTTGTAGCGGCATGATCAATAGGGAGGGGATGGCATAAAGGTATTAATTCACTTGTTTTTTTTACCCCTAGCGTTGCTGAAATTTCTGCAAGACTAATAGGATCTCCTTTGGGCATTTTATTATCTTTAATAAGATTAAAGACCTCTTTACCAACATAAATTTTTCCTGTAGCTAAAGCTCTTCTAAAAGTTTCTTTTTTTGAAGAAACATCAATCATATTAAATGAATTGTTCTTAAAAATATTTTCCGCCCAATCTTTTAATTGATCACTATTAATAATTTTTAAATTTTTCATATTTCAATAAATAGTATAAAAGAAGAAAACAATTAACAAACATTAATTTTTATGATTAAATTAATTTATGCTAATAGATCCATTTAAAAGAAAAATATCATATATCAGAGTATCCGTCACCGATAGATGCGACTTCAGATGCGCTTATTGTATGCCTGAAAAAATGAAATTTCTTCCTCGAGACAATCTTCTTTCATTAGAAGAAATTGAAAGACTATGTCACGTATTTATCGAACTTGGTGTTAAAAAAATCAGAATTACAGGTGGTGAACCCTTGGTAAGAAAAAATATATTGAAATTATTTAAAGATATTGGCAAAAAGTTAGGAAATGAATTGGAAGAACTTACTCTAACAACGAATGGATCACAGCTTGAACATTATGCAGAAGATTTATTTAACGCAGGAGTAAAAAGAATTAATATTTCTTTAGACACGTTAAATAAAAATAAATTCAAATCAATTACTAGATTTGATAATTTTGATAAGGTTATCAGAGGTATTTATGCAGCAAAAAAAATAGGCATGAAGATAAAAATAAATGCAGTTGCTTTAAAAGACATTAATGACAATGAAATTTTGAATTTGGTAAAATGGTGTGGGAAAAATCAATTTACCTTGACATTTATAGAAGTAATGCCAATGGGAGAGATGGGTAAAAAAAGAATTGATCAATTCATACCACTTACAGAGGTAAGAAGTTTAATAGAAACTAAATATGGCCTAACCAACGATCCTTTTAAAACAGGAGGACCCGCTACATATATGCACTGCCATGAGACAAACCAAAGAATTGGTTTTATCACTCCACTTACTCATAATTTTTGTGAAAGTTGTAATCGTGTTCGAATTACATGTACTGGACAGATGTACATGTGCTTGGGTCAAGAGGATAAAGAAGATTTAAAGAAACCGATAAGAGACAGTGATAACAATGATCATTTAAAAGATGTAATATATAAAGCTATTTTACGTAAACCAAAAGGTCATGATTTTGTAATTGACAGAGATAAAGAAGAAAAATGTGTTCCAAGACACATGAGTACCACAGGTGGATAGACATTAAAAAAAGCATTTAACTCCAGGTCATTAGACCAGGAGTTAAATTTATAAGTATTACTGTCCTGGAGCTTTGTAAGCACCAGCAATTTTTGCAGCATTTCCAGCAACATCACTTAAATTAATAGATTCACAAATAGTAATATTTGTAAGTGCTCCTGTAGCTTCTGTAGCCACTTTAATTCCTGCCGCTTGTTCAAAAGTTCCTTCGAAAACAACTATAAAGTCATATGCTCCTCTTAATGCATCGTAAGAAACCAATTTAGCTCCTACAGCGTCACCAGCTGCTTGTGCAGCTTTTGATCTATCTGAAGTTGGATCTTTGATAAAACCTTGGAAAGCTTTAGCAGTGTAATTACCCATTGCATAAAATTTTGCCATATTTACTCCTTTCTATATTTTTGATTATAACAATAAAATTAAAATTGTTAAAATTAATTACTAGAAATACGGTCTATCTCTTTAAGTTCAACTTCTAGTTTATCTAATTCTTCCCCACCAGCCATCATGCCTAAAAGTCGCTCTCTAGACAAATCTTTTTTTGCATATGTTCCCAAACTCTTTCCACGATTTAAAACAGTGAAACTATTTCCAACGGGATAAGCATGGTGAACATTGTGTGTAATTAAAATTACACCTAAACCTTGTGAGGCCGCTTTAACAATGTATTTTAAAACAACAGAGGCTTGGTGCACTCCTAGTGCAGAAGTTGGTTCATCAAGAATTAATACTTTAGCACCAAAATAAATTGCTCTTGAGATAGCTAAACACTGCCTTTCTCCTCCAGACATTGTTCCTACTGCTTGAGATGGATCTCTTACATCAATTCCTATTTGTCCCATTCTTTCAGCTGCTATTTGATTTGCTTTATCAACATCAAAAGTTCTAAAAAGACTAAAACCTTTTGTTGGTTCTCTTCCCATAAAAAAGTTTCTGGTAACACTCATTAAAGATACAAGTGCTAGATCTTGATAAACAGTAGCTATTCCAAGATCTAAAGCATCACGAGGAGAGTCAAATATTTTTTTATCTCCTTCAACAATAATTTCTCCTTCATCAGGACTGTGGACTCCAGATAATGTTTTAATCAATGTAGATTTTCCAGCTCCATTATCACCAAGGAGACACATTATTTCTCCTTTTTTAACTTTCATTGTTACATCTTTAAGAGCAATTACTGATCCAAAAAATTTACTTATATTATTGAATTCTACAATGTATTCGTTCATTATTTATTCTCTGTAACTCTTTTTCTAACAAAATTATTAAATATTACTGCGATTAACATCATTAGTCCTAAAAATACTTTGAACCAATCTGTATCAACATCTGTATAATAAATTCCCATAGAAACAGTTCCAAATATCAATGCTCCAAAAGCAGCACCAATCGCTGATCCATAGCCTCCAGTCAACAAACAACCGCCAACAACTGCCGCAACAATTGCTTCCAATTCCTTTAAAAAACCTCTCATTGTATCTGCAGAACCAACATCAAGAACTTGCACGCATGCATAAAGTGTTGCAGCCATTGCAGTACCTATAAACAAGCTAATTTTTACCATTCCAACTGGTACACCAATATTTCTTGCACCTAGTTTATCGCCTCCAGAAGCAAAAATCCAATTCCCGTATCTTGTTTTCATTAAAATCCAGGTAGCAATAATTGTTAAACCTACCCACCATAAAATTGAAGCTGGAATGCCTGTTGCAAGTGGAGTTCCATCTTGTCTTAATGCTATCAAACCTAAAGATCCCAGCCATGCAAAAAGACCTGTAAACGCATCAGCAGAAAATATCCAGGCAACTGGATCATTATCAATTAAAACTCTTAATCCTGGTACTTGTGTTCTACCGGTAATTAATCTTGTCAATGCCAGAGTTGCGCCTCTTAAAATAAATAACATTGCTAGAGTAACAATGAATGAAGGTAAACCCGTTCTAACAACCAATAATCCATTTGCATAACCAACTAATACAGCTATTGCAAAAGCAAAAATAATAGCGGTCCATAAAGGCCAGCCCCAATAAATTGCTGGGATAGCAATACAAATTCCTGCAAAACCAATCATTGAACCAACTGATAAATCAAATTCTCCACCAATCATTAACATTGCAGCAGCAATAGCAATTATTCCAAGATTAGCTGAAACTTCTAAAAAATTAATTGTGCCATAGGCGCTAAACATTCCGGTATCACCTGCTATAATTCCAAAAAATATAAATACCAAAATAGATCCACCCAAAGCACCTAGTTCAGGTCGATTAAGAATAACTTTTAATTTAGAAACTTTTCTTAATCTTTCATCTTCGGATTTTTCATCAATACTTTGAGGTTTTGCGGACATTTTTAAATGATCAGTACATTAAAAAATTCTTAAAAAAAAAGGCCCGCAACAATGCGGGCCTTAAATATAATTTATTTTATCTGTAGCCTTGAGCTGCCCACTTAATTACAGAACTAGCATTACCAGGAGTTACAAATCCAGGGCCAGTCATCACTACACCAGCAGGCATTGTTCCCCATCTCATATATTGAGCAAAGATAACTATAGGTAAGTACCCTTGAAGATATTGTTGTTGATCTATCAAGAATTCTACTTTTCCAGCAGCAGCAGCTTTAAGCATATTAGGTGACATATCAAATGTACCTAATCTTACTTTTCCTAATTCTCCAGCAGCTTCTATAGCAGCTAATGCAGGTTCTCCAGAAAGACCAGCACCCAAAGTAAGAATTGTGTCATAACCAGCACCTAATTTTGCAGCAACAGCTTTTTGTATTTCTGTTGGGTCATTTGAAGTACCAATAATGTCTACTGATCCACCAAATCCTTTTTTGAAACCAGCACATCTTCTATCAAGTGCTACGTTACCTACTTCGTGGTTAACGCAAAGTGCTTTTTTACCACCGGCAGCTTTCATTTTTTGTCCGCCACCAACACCAGCTTCAAACTCAGTTTGTCCAACGTGTGCACTGATACCTAATGAAGCATAGTCATCAGAACCAGAGTTCATTGAAATTACTGGAATTCCAGCTGCAATAGCTGCTTTTACTGACTTGCCTAAAGCAGCGGCATCTGGAAGAGTGATTACTATGCCTTTAGGGTTTTGAGCCACAGCATTGTCGATTAGTTTTGCCATTTCAACCATGTCGAACGTTCCTGGAGCTGTATACTTGCAAGAAATTCCCATATCTTTACAAGCTGAATCAACACCATTTTTTGCTACTGACCAGAAAGGGTCATTAGCTTGACCATGTGAAACAACAATTACATCTACAGCAAAAGCTGACACAGACAACATTATCCATGCAACAAATGCCAAGATTAAGTTTTTTATTGTTTTCATTATTATTTTCCTTCTTTTAAATTGATTTTTAAAAAGTTAACTTTTAAAAGGAAAACTCATATAACATTAGGTTTAAAAGTAAAGGTAACAGGTTATATTTCAAGCCACAGTTGAATCAACTAGAAAGTTATTTTTTCAATTTTTTTATTTTTAAGGGATTTTTCAGCAGAATTTGCAATAATAATAGCTCTTCTTCCATCTTCAAAATTTGCAAGAGGTCTAATATTTTTTTTAACTAATTTAATTAGGTCATTTAATTGAAGTTTGTATGCCTCTTTATATCGCTCAATAAAGAAATTCATTAAAGGAGTTTTCATTGATGTTGTGGATTTATTGTAAATAGAGGTTTCTTTTTCTCTTTTATTATTCGAAATTATCATTCCTTTTGTACCAAATAATTCAACTCTTTGATCATAACCAAAACTACAATGCCTTGAATTTGTAATTACACATTGGACTCCCTTTTTTGATTTAAGGACACATGTGGCTAATTCAAAGTCTTTAATTTTACTAAATCTTTTATTTGAAATATTACTTGCTGTAGCAATAATTGTATTGAGCTCATCTGCCCCCAAGTAAAATCTGATTAAATCAAAATCATGTATCATCATGTCTTTAAATATTCCACCAGAAGACTTTAAATAAGAAAGTGGAGGAGGCTTAGGATCACGACTTGTAATTATAATTTTTTCAAGTTTTCCAATTTTTCCATTATCCAAATATTTTTTTAATGAATTGTGCCCTGGATCATGTCGTCTATTAAAACCTAGTTGTATTCTTGGATTTAAATTACTAATGATTTTTTTACATTTATTTATTTTATCAATATTCAAATCTAATGGTTTTTCACAAAAAACTGTTTTTTTATGTTTTACAGCCTCAATAATAAATTTTATATGAGCAGCTATACTTGTAGCAATAAAAATTGATTGAACATTTTTATCCTTCAAAGCAATTGAAGGATTATTAATACCAATACAATTAAATTTTTTTGATATTTTTTTGGTTAAACTTTTGTCAATGTCATAAACATACTTTAGTTTAAATTGTGGATGTAAAAATAAGTTTTGACCATGCATTAGACCAATTCTTCCAAGCCCAAATAAAGCAATATTAATCATAAACTGATCCACCTTTTCTTCTTTGAAGAAATTGTACATGCATTTATAAATTTAGCAGTTTCAAATCCTTCATCTTCATTAGGATAAAAATATTTTTTTTTCTTTTTTGACAACAATGAATTTGCAAACTCTGTATAAATATTCGCAAAAGCATCGATATAACCTTCTGGATGGCCAAATTTTATTCTTGAAAATTTTTTTGAAAATTCAGCCTCAATAAATCCTTTTTCTAAAACTTTAACAGCTCCCTTAGCTGGATTAAATAATAAATACCCAGGATTATTTTGAATCCATTCAATACTCCCCTTAGAACCAAAAATTCTAATTCTTAAACCATATACCCCACCTTTTGCTGAGGTGCTTGTCCAGAAAAGACCTTTTGCATTATTATTAAAATCAATCATTACTTGAGCATTTTCATCAATTTTAATTGTTTTTGAAATTTGTTTGATATCGGCAAATATTTTTTTTGCTTTTAAACCAGATATATAAATAGCAAGGTGATATGCATGAGATCCAATTTCATTTAATACAGAAGAAACTCCAACAATATTATTATCTGCCTTCCATCTAAAAATTTTCTTAGCGTTCTGTTTTGTTATTTTATTACCTTTTGTCCAATCTTGAATATATTCAACGTTGATATACTCAATGTTTCCAAGTTTTCCTTGTTCAGTCATCTTTTTTGCTTGTCTTACCATTGGATAAGCTGAATAATTATGTGTTAAAGCATATTTAATTTTTTTATTTGATTTTATTGATTTATACAGCTTTTTTGCCTGTTCATAAGAACCAGCAAATGGTTTGTCAGAAATTATGTTTATATTTTTTTTTATAAAAGTTTGAGCAATAATTTGATGTTCATTAGGAGGAGTCATTATAGAAACAACATTTATTGAATCCTTTCTTTGGCCTTCCTTTAAAGCCATTTCTTTATAATTTTTGTAACAGCGATCAGGAGCTATTCCTAAGTTCAAGCCAAATTTTTTTGATACTGAATAATTTCTGGAAAATACTCCAGCACATATCTTGTATTTGTCGTCAAATCTCGAGGAGATACGATGTATATGTCCAATCCACGAACCAGGTCCACCACCAACAATTCCTAATTTTATTTTTTTTGTTTGAATTAGAGACATGATTTAATATCTTAGCGATAAATATTTATAATGTCAGTAAAATTAGGGATAGCACCAATAGCTTGGAGCAATGATGATATGCCTGAACTTGGAGGCAACATATCATTGGAGCAATGTTTGTCGGAAGCAAGTCAAGCAGGTTATACTGGAATAGAATCTGGAGGAAAATTTCCAAAGAAATCATCAGAATTACTACCAAAATTAAATGAATTTAATTTACAATTATGCTCTGGTTGGTATGGAGCAAATTTAAGATCTAATTCGGTAAAAGAAGAAAGAGAAGCTATTCAAGAACAGCTTACTTTATTTAAAGATTGTAAAGCTCCTTGTATAGTTTTTGCAGAAGTTTCAGGATCAATACAAAGCGATCAAAATAAAAAGTTATCTACTAGACTTCAAATGGATAATGATGAATGGAAATCTTATTGCAAAAAAATTTCTGAAATTGGAAAGTATTTAGAAGATCAAGGAGTACCTTTAGCTTATCATCAACATATGGGCACAGTTATTGAAACACAAAAAGATACTGAAAGGTTATTAGAAAACACTGATGATAGTGTTAAATTAACCTTAGATACTGGCCATATGTTATTTGCTCAAGGCGATTCAAAAAAAGTCATAAACGATTTTAGTGAAAGATTAATTCATATGCACTGTAAAGATATAAGAAAAAATGTTTTAGAGAATTCTCTAAAAAAAGATTTAAGTTTCAGGAGAGCATTCCTAGAAGGGATTTTCACAGTTCCGGGAGATGGATGTATAGATTACAAATCATTATTAGATATTTTGAAACAAAAGAATTATTCGGGTTGGCTAGTAGTTGAGGCTGAGCAAGATCCTAAAAAAGCCAATCCTTTAGAATATGCAATTAAAGGATATAATTATCTCAATAAAACTTTAAAAGATTGCAATATAGAGATTTTATAATTAATTTTATCTATAGATTGAAGTTAACTCGTTATTTCCTGCTGCAACACAAGGTGATTTAAAGCAGGTTCCGACAATCCATTCAGATCCAGGATCTGATAGAAAATTTTGTGACATTAAAAAAATAACTCCCATTTCAACCGTTTGACCGGCTGTTCCTTCGGCTTTCAATCTTGGATCTGGATCTATTTTAATTGTGACTTCATCGGAATAAGGGTTTGTTATATTTAAGTTAGTATCTATGTATTTAATTACATTTTCTGATAGCCATTCACCACTACAAGGATCGCCCCAAACAGTTAGAGCACCTTCTTCGGCACGATCACATCTATTCACCTCATTATTAATTAAGTCTACAATTTTTTTGTGGTTTTCGGTTACCAGTTTTGCTTTAGCTTCAACAGCCGGTCTAGTACTTGCAGTCCAAATCAACATTCCTAGAACATAAATTCCTGATAGAATTACTAATAATTCCAACATGCCAAATTTTTTTAAATTAAAAGTCATATAAATTAAATTATTATAATTTTGTTTTTTTCCAATTTTTTTTCAAAAAAATTAATAATATTTTGAATTGTTTCTTTAGCCATCCTTATCATACATTCCTCGGTAAATGCAGCAGTATGTGGGCTTAAAAAAACCTTAGGATTTTTTAATAATAAATTGTCTTTTTCTGGAGGTTCTTTTTCAAAAACATCCAAACCAGCTCCAAAAATAATTTCTTTATTTAATGCTTCATTTAAATCTAATTCATTTATAATTCCACCTCTGGCAGCATTAATTATTATACAATTTTTTTTCATTGTTTTCATAAGTGCTAAATTGAAAAGATTTTTTGTTTTTTCATTTAAAGGCATATGAATTGAGATAAAATCAACTTCTTTAACAGCTTCTCCTAAACCAATCACTTTTGATCCTCCAAGATTATTAATAATTTTTTCTTCTACAAATGGATCAAAAACCAAAACATCCATCTCAAAGCCTTTACATCTTTTAATTAAACTTTGACCTATTCGGCCAAACCCGGCTATTAGAATCTTTTTATTCCATAATTCAATAGTCTTAGGTAATTTATTTCTATCAGAAAAATTGCCTTGCCTTACAGTTTGATCATACATACTTTTTCTCTTTGCAAGGGTTAAAAGCATAAACATCACATGTTCGGCAACTGCAATTGCATTCGCTGTTGCTGTAATAGTAATCGTAATATTATTTTTTTTAGACGAATTTAAATCGATATTGTCATAACCTACGCCATGCCTTGAGATTATTTTTAATTTTTTTCCATGTTCAATAACTTCTCCAGGTAATTTTGCAGTTCTTATTGAAACAGCGTCACAGTCTATTATTTTTTTTTTTAAATTATCTAAATTAGTATCATCAGTTATTTCGAATTCGTACTTTGGGTTATTTTTAAGCAATTGAAGACCATTCTGATGAATGTTTTGAATTATTAAAATTTTTTTTTTATCAGACACTTAGATTAGTATGCTTTTGACTCTTCTTTAGATTTAATTGACTTAAGTTTTGATACAGCTGATTTTGCACCAGCACTCATATATCTTTGATCAGACCCAATTGTTACAAGTTGAAAACCTAGATCAATCATTTTTTGAGCATATTCAGGGGTAGCATTATGAATTCCTGCAAAAATATTATTTTTTTTTGCATGATTCAAAATATTTACAATTTCATTGTAAGTTGGAGTTCCTTCTGCATTATCAAAAGCAGGTTTTTGACCTATAGATAAACTTAAATCAGCTGGGCCTATATATATTCCATCTAGGCCTGGTGTGCTCATTATTTCATCAAGTTTATCTAGAGATTCTTTAGTTTCAATCATTGCAATTTTAAGAATTTCATCATTTGCATTTTCACCATAGTCTCCTCCACCATAAATTAGTCCACGAATTGGACCAAAACTTCTATAACCTTTTGGCGGATACATGCATGCCTGGATAAATTTTTCTGCTTCTTTTCTATTACTAACCATAGGACATATCACTCCATAACAGCCAGCATCCAATATTTTCATTATTTGCCCAGGTTCATTCCAATTGACTCTTGCTAAAGGCACTGTTTCAGTAGTTGATATTGCTTGAAGCATTTGAAGTGCATTTGGATAATCAATAACACCATGTTGCATATCAACAGTTAAAGAATCCCAGCCTTGATTTGCCATTACTTCTGCTGAAAAAGAACTAGGAATTTGCAACCACCCGTTAATTACAGTTTTACCTTCTTTAAATATTTTTTTTAATTTATTTTGTCTCAATTAATTAACCTTTTAAACCGAGGTGAGTATATTTTATATTTAAGTAATCTTTTATTGCCATCGAGCCACCTTCACGGCCATATCCAGTTTGTTTAATACCACCAAATGGTGCTTCAGCCAAAGCAACAACAGGTGTGTTAACGGCTACAGTTCCAGTTTCCATTAACTCAGAGGCTCTATGTGCTTGATCCATAGAATTTGTACAAATATAACTACATAAACCTAGATCATTATTGTTTGATCTTTCGATAACTTCATCAAAAGTTTTAAAAGACAACATTGGAACTAATGGTCCAAATGGTTCTTGCTTCATAATTGTAAAATCATCTTTAACATCATCAAAAACTGTTGGTTCGTAAAAATAACCTTTATTAAAACCCGCAGGTCTTTTTCCTCCCATTAAAACTTTAGCACCTTCTTTTTTTGTAGTTTCAACCAACTCTTCTATCTCATTTAATCTTTTTTGAGTTGTTAAGGGTCCTAATTGAACATTTTCATCCATTCCATTACCAATTTTTAATTTTTTTGCTTTATCAATAAATGTATTAATAAATTCATCTTTTTTCTTTTCTTGTATATAAAATCTATTTGGAGAAATACAAACTTGACCACTATTTCTAAATTTTGATGTTATTGCAATATCTGTCGCTTTATTAATATTAGCATCATCAAAAATTATAAAAGGGGAGTGACCACTGAGTTCCATAGTAACTCTTTGGACTTTATCAGCAGCTTGTTTCAAAATTAATTTTCCAACTCTTGTAGAACCTGTGATAGAGATTTTTTTTACTATATCTGATTTTATTAACTGTTCAGCAATTGTTGGAGGATCTCCTGATAATAAGTTTACTACACCTGGAGGAACACCTGCTTCTCTACAAATATCAACTAATTCCATTACAGTTCCTGGAGTGATAACATCAGGTTTACAAATGACAGAGCAACCAGCAGCTAAAGCAGTAGAGATTTTTCTTGAAGCCAATACAAGTGGAAAATTCCAAGGGACTAAAGCAGCCACAACTCCAACAGGTTGATAATAAATATGTACCCTTGTATCAGGGAATCTGCTTTCAACAGTTTGTCCATAAATTCTTTTAGTTTCTTCTGAATTCCATTCAAATATATCTGCTGATCCACCCACTTCACCAATTCCTTCAGCTAAAGGTTTACCAACTTCCAAAGTTAGCCATTTTGCAAGAATATCTTTTTTCTCTCTCATTAAGTCTGCAATTTTTCTAATTATGTAAGCTCTTTGCCAAGGAGCAGTATTTCTCCAAACTTTTAAACCTTTTTCTGCAGATTTTAGAGCTTTTTCAACATCTACAGGAGAAGCTTTTGAAGCACTACCCAAAACCTCTTCTGTTGCTGGATTTAAAACTTCATAAGTTTCTTTTTTTTCTGACTCTTGCCACTTACCATCGATAAATTGTCCAAATTTGCTATACATAATTTATTGGTTTACTTAGTGTGATTTTATAAAATAAAATATATATACAAAAATGAAAAAAATAAAGCTAACATGTGCTCATGCGATCATTAAACATTTAATAGCACAAAAAATCTTAATTGATGGTAAGAAGCAACCACTTTTTGCAGGTGCTTTTGGAATATTTGGACATGGGAATGTAGCTTGTTTGGGACAAGCATTAGAGGAAAATCAAGATAAATTGCCAACTTATAGAGGTCATCATGAGCAAAATATGGCTTTAACAGGTATTGCTTATGCCAGAGCTAAAAGAAGAAAGCAAATTTTTGTTGCCACAAGTTCTGTTGGTCCAGGATCAACAAATATGGTTACAGCAGCTGCTGTAGCAATGAGCAATAGAATACCAATTTTATTTTTACCTGGAGACACTTATGCAAACAGAATTCCAGATCCAGTTTTGCAACAAGTAGAGCATTTTAATAATCCTGGAATAACTCAAAACGATGCTTTTAAACCAGTTACAAAATATTTTGATAGAATAACAAGACCAGAACAAATTTTACAAACCTTACCTCAAGCTATTCAAACAATGTTAGATCCAGCAGATTGTGGTCCTGCCTGCCTATCTTTATGTCAAGATGTTCAAGGAGAGACATTTGAGTATCCAGAGGAGTTTTTTAGAGAACGGTTACATAATATTAGGAGACCAAGACCTGACGATTTTCAAATAAATGAAGCAGCTGAAAGAATCAAAAAATCAAAAAATCCAATAATTATTTCTGGAGGTGGTGTTTTTTACTCTGATGCAATGGATGAACTGGGAGATTTTGCCTCAAAACATAATATACCAGTTACTCAAACAGTAATGGGATATTCTACAATGAAAAGAGACCATTCTCATTTTGTTGGACCAATTGGAGGGTTAGGAGGAAAAGCAGCAAACAATCTTGCAAAACAAACTGATCTTGCAATTGCTATAGGAACAAAACTAGGAGATTTTACAACTGGTTCATGGGCAAATTTTGAAAATCTAAATTTTTCTTTAGTATCAATCAATGTAACTAGATTTGATGCAAACAAACACATGGCGCAATCAGTTATAGGAGATGCAAAAGTTTCATTGACTGAATTAACGCAAGCTTTAGGAAATTGGAAAGCGCCAGATGATTGGTATAAAAAATCAAGAGATGAACTTAAATCTTGGAATGAATATGTTGATAAAGAAAGTGGACCAACAAACCAAAAAGTTCCAAGTTATGCTCACGCAGTTGGAGCAATTTATAGAAATTCTGATTCAAGTGATATTGCGGTTACTGCTGCTGGAGGATTGGTAGGTGAAGTGGTTCAGATCTGGAGACCAAGAGAATTAAATACTCATGAAACGGAATGGGGATTTAGTTGTATGGGTTATGAAATTTCAGGTGCTCTTGGAATCAAAATAGCCAATCCAGACAAAGATATAATTGTATTTGTTGGTGATGGATCCTATCTACTTAATAATTCTGATATTTATTCATCAGTAATTACAAATAACAAATTAATTATTATAGTTTGCGATAATGGTGGTCACGCAGTAATTAATAGACTTCAATTATTTAAAGGTGGAAAAGAATTTAATTGCTTGTTCAATACTTCCAAAGCACCAAATTTAGTAGATGTTAATTTTGCAAAACATGCTGAAAGCATGGGAGCAAAATCTGAAGAAGTTTCAACAATAGCTGAATTAGAAGAGGCGTTTAAAAGGGCAAAAAAATCTGATGTTACTTATTTAATATCAATAAAAACTCATGGCTATCAGTGGCTGGAAGGTTCTGCTTATTGGGAAAGCCCGACTTTAGAAATTCCAACTACCAAAGAAAATGAAGAAGCTTTAAAACTTCATAGAGAAGGCAAGTCTAAACAAAGACAAGGTGTTTAATCCTTATCATGAATAAGGTTTTTAAAGTAGGTTTAATAGGTTGTGGACATATTGTTGAAACTTATTTTAGAAGTCACAAGTATTTTAACAATTTTAGAATAATAGCTTGTGCGGATATTAATGAGAAAGCAGCAGTTCGTTGTGCTAAACAATACAAAATTAAAGCAAAAAAAATAAATGAACTTTTAAAAGATAAAGAGATTGAGGTTGTTTTAAATCTAACAACTCCTCAAGCTCATTATTCCGTAGCAAAAAAGGTTTTACTTTCAGGCAAGCATGTATACTCAGAAAAACCTCTAGCGACTTTTTTTAAAAATGGAAAAGAACTTGTGCAACTTGCAAAAAAAAAGAGCCTATATATTGGTAATGCTCCAGATACTTTTTTAGGTGGAGGTGGGCAAAAAACCAAAGAATTAATTGAAAATGGACTAATTGGAGAAGTAAAACTTGGAAATACTATTTTTGCTTTCCCTGGAGTACAACCTTGGCACCCAAAAGCAGAAACTTGGTTTCAAAAACAAGGAGGTCCTGCAATTGATATGGGTCCATATTTTTTTACAACTTTAGTTAATCTTTTAGGACCAGCAAAAGAAGTGCAAGGAATAGCTTTAACAGCATTTAAAAGAAGAAAATATGGCTCGGGTCCAAAAAAAGGAAAAACATTTAAAGTCGAAACTCCAACAACTTACTTAGCTAGTATTAAATTTCACTCCGAAGTAATTATTCAAGTTACTTTATCCTTTGATGTAGTAAATCACCAAAGAAATCATATGGAACTTTATGGAACAAAAGGATCAATTATTGTACCTGATCCTAATATGTTTGGTGGTTCGGTTTATGTATCACTTAAAGAAGGTGGTAAATGGAAAGAATATAAAACTAACAAAATGCCATTAGGCAAAATCAATATTCGAGCTGCAAGTGGTAGGTCAAATGAGTCATCAACAAATGCAAACTATAGAGGAGTTGGTTTGTCTGAAATGTTATATTGTATTGAAAAGAAAAAAAAACATAGGTGTAATGGTGAGTTATCACTTCATGTTCTTGATATGATCGAGTCTACTATGAAAGCTTCTATAAGTGGAAACCCACAAAAAATTAAAACAACTTGTAAAAAACCTAAAAAATTTACACTGAAAGAACTTAAAAAAATATTATTATAGTTATTCGACAATTTTAAAATCTGACTTATATTTTTCATTAATAGAGATTCCTAATCCAGGAATATTATCATCTAAATCTATAAATCCATTTTTTGGCTCAGGCTCTCCTTTAAACAGATAATAAAATAATTCATTTCCTATTTCGACTTGATCTACTGGAAAATATTCAGAAAATGGGCAATTTTCACTTGCCATTGTTAAATGATAATTATGCATTTGGCCTGCATGTGGTACTACTGGAATATTATATTTTTCAGCAAGTAAATTTATTTTTTGTGCTGCAGTTATTCCGCCAACACGATTGGCATCATACTGAATGTAGCTAACTGCTTTTAATTCCAATAAATGTTTAAAACCATAAAAATTAAACTCATGCTCTCCTCCAGCGATTGGAATTTTACCAAGAGCATTTAGTTCAGCATAACCAGCTATATCATCTGGAATAACAGGTTCTTCCAACCATTTTGGTTTAAATTTGGTTAATTGCGGAATAATATTTTTAGAATATTCTAAATTCCACCCCATATAAGCTTCAAGCATTAGATCATTATCATAACCAATGACTTCTCTTACCGCATTTACAAGATTAATATTTTTTTTTACGCCTTCTGGTCCATCTTTTGGTCCCCAACCAAAACGCATTTTAAACATTTTAAAACCTTCTTTTATGTACTTTTCAGCCTCTTTTTGAAGTTCATCTATAGGTTGGCTATACAGCTTTGAAGCATAAACAGGAATTCTTTCCTTAGTTCTATTTCCAATAAGTTTAAATACAGGCTTCTTTTTAATTTTGCCCATTAAATCCCAAATTCCAAGATCAATT
>Ga0208132_1000578_pt1 | contig 17042 bp, 18 predicted proteins | sample ETNtaG_16_FD_185785 | JGI IMG/M metagenome (GOLD analysis project Ga0208132, IMG submission 185785) | Marine microbial and viral communities from oxygen minimum zone, Eastern Pacific Ocean - ETNP201406SV199 (SPAdes) (version 2) | ecosystem: Environmental > Aquatic > Marine > Oceanic ... | reverse complement strand
GATAAGAAAACCTTCCACATAAAATTTAATTTATCTAAATATTCAGATAAAACTGCGCCATATAATAAGTGTCTTGAATTAACAACTGTCACAGATGTTAAACTTACTATTGTAGATGCGCCAGCAGACATCAATTGAATTAAAACTATCTGGGCTGAGCCAGCAAACATTATCAGTGAAGTTCCATATGTAACATATGGTCCAAAACCTAGTTCCATACCAACTACACCTATTATAATACCAAAAGGTATAACTGGAATTAAAAGTGGAGTTATATCTAAAGAACCTTTTTTAAAAATATTTAATTTTGAAGACATTTAAAAGATTTATATAATTAAATCTAAAAACAAACTATATGATCAATGCTAATTGGTCTTCTTATGCCAAATTTTTCATCAACTTCATGCTGGTGTAAGTGGTGTGAATGAACAAAAACAGGAATTAATAAATTGCCATTTGTTTTTAGCGTATAAATAAAATTTGTTCCCCTAAATTTTCTATCAACAACTTCAAGCTTAAGGTTGCTTTTATCATCATGCTCTAAATCTTCTGGTTGCAACAATAACTGTACTTCAGATCCTTTTGGATAATGTTTTAGAAAATTTCCTTTTATAATTCCAAGATCCTCATTTTCTAAAATATTTTCACCAGTAACTTTTGCTGGTATTAAAATTCCTCTATTTAAAAAATTTACAACTTCAATAGAATTAGGAAAATGATAAACATTATAAGGATCATCGAATTGCTTAAGTTGACCATTCAATATAATTCCACATTTGTTTCCAAGATAAAAGGCTTCGTAAGAATCATGCGTTACAATCATTGTTGTTATTTTTAAATCTGATAAAATTTGCTTCAATTTAACTTGAATTTCTTCTTTGAAACTTTGATCAATATTGGACAAAGGTTCATCTAACAATAATAAATCAGGGTTTGAAAGCAATGATCTGGCTAAAGATGCTCTTTGAGCTTCTCCTGAACTTATTTGATGAGGAAATTTATCTTTTACATGTTCTAAATGAAGAAATTTTATTACTTCATCAACTTTTAAAATCTTTTTCTTCTTGTTTCTTTCGGCGCCAAATTCAATATTTTGAATAACATTATAATGAGGAAACAAACAATTGTCCTGAAATGACAGTGAAATGTTTCTTTTTTCAGGTTCTATATGAATATCTTTTGAAGAAATAATTTTATTTTTTAATAAAATTTTACCAGATTGAACTTTATTTAAGCCAGCAATAGTTCTTAATATTGTGGTTTTTCCTATGCCAGAAGGTCCTAATAAACAAACAATATCTCCTTCATTTTCAATTACTAGCGAAACATTATTTACTTTATTTTTTTTACTGGCAGCAAAAGTAACATTATCAATTTCTAGAAAATTATTAGTCATAAATTTAGTCTTTTAAAATATATTTAGATGTAATCAAAATAAAGAAACTTGCAATAATTATAAGAAGCAAAGATGGGGCAGCTGCAGCTTCTAGTAAATCTTGTGAGGCATAAATATATGCTGTAGTTGCGAAAGTTTCAAAATTAAAAGGCCTCATAATTAGTGTAATTGGCAACTCTTTTATAATCTCAATGGCAATTAGAATACCAATCAATAAAATTGAATTTTTAAGATAAGGAATATGAATATTAGTAAAAGTTTTTAATTTTGAATACCCTAATAAATAAGCACTTTCATCTATAGAATAATTTATCTTTAAATATCCAGATTTAATTCCATTACAAGCTAAAGAATAGAAACGAACAAAATAAACAAGTACTAGTCCTAGAATAGAACCTATAAAAATAGATTTAATAGTACTTAATCCAAAAAAATTAATTACATTATTATCTAACCATGAAATAAAAGTAATAAATGCGACAGCAAGAATAATGCCTGGTAGAGCATAACCTGATATTGAGAAGGTTGTCAGTATTTCAAGAAATTTACTTTTAGAAACTCTATTACTATAATTAGAAATTATAGCTAAAGATATTAAAACACAACTTGATAAAAAAACTAATAAAATTGTATTTAAAAACAAATCCAGAACATTTAAATCAATAAAATGTTTTGGAAAAATTATCGACCAATAAAGCATTTGTAATACTGGAAATACGAAACTAGAAAAAAATACAAATAAACAAAAAGAAAATGCTAAAAAAGATTTATAACCTTTTAATGGAATAACTGTTTTTGATTTAAAACCATCTTTCAATAGAGAATGGTATTGTGCTTTCTTTCTGGAAATATTTTCTAATATAAATAACCCAAGAATAAATATTAATAAATAAAAGGATAATCTGTTTGCTAGTGCAAGATCATCAAAAGATAGCCACGCATTATATATTCCTGTAGTTAAAGTGGATATGCCGAAAAAAGAAACTGCACCAAAATCTGATAAAGTTTCCATTGCAACTAATGATAGGCCAGCAACAATTGCAGGTCTTGCTGATGGTAGTATGATTTTGAAAAAAGATTTTTGTTTTGAAAAACCAAGATTTCTTCCAAGTTCTATTAAATTTTGAGATTGATAATGAAATGATGCTCTAGTTAATACATAAACATATCCAAAGAAAGAAAAGGAAATCGAAATTATTGCTCCTAACATTCCATCAAATTTAGGAATCTTTGAATTATAATTAACATCACCAAAAAAATTTTTTAAAATGGTAAAAGCTGTACCATAATTTTCAAAAAAAGCTGTTAAGGAATAGGCATAGATATAAGCTGGAACTGCAAAAGACAAAATTAATGCCCATTTAAAAAAATTTACTCCTGAAAAACTATAAAATGTGACAAGGTAAGCACTTCCTACACCTATAATAAAAGTTAGCAATAAAACTCCTGATAATAAAAATATTGAATTTGAAATGTATTCATAAAGAAATGTTTCTTTAAGAATAGAAGAATAGTTTCCTGTTGTTTCAAAAAAGCTTATAAATACTGTAATTATAGGTATTGCTACAAAAACAGATATTAAAAGTGAACTAAAATACCATTTATTTAATTGATTAATTTTTATCAAAGTTTATTTCCATCCGGCCGCAAGCATTACTTCTAATGCATCAGCTTGCCTTTTCGCATATGATGAAACTTTTGTTTTAAGATCTTGTTTAAAACTTAAACCCATTTGAACTACTAATTCATGTGGTTCAACCCCCTCAATCATTGGATATTCAAATGTATTGTTCACTATATGTTTTTGAGCTTCTTTGCTTAATAAAAATTCTAAAAGTTTAATAGCATTAGCTTTGTTTGGAGAATACTTTAATACACCTCCTCCACTAATATTCATATGTGTTCCTCTATTTAGTTGGTTAGGAAAAAAAGGTTTTACTTTTTTTGCTGCCTTTTGTTGTTCTGCTCCTTTTTTTCCAGATAACATTAAAGCTAGATAATAAGTGTTAGCTACCGCAAGATCAGCTTCTCCTGCCACAACTGCTAATATTTGAGCTCTATCATTTCCTTTAGAATCTCTAGCCATATTGACAACTAATTTTTTTGCCCATTCCGCTGTCGCTTTTTTTCCATTATTTTCAATTAACGATGCTACAAGAGATTGATTGTAAACATTGTTAGATTTTCTTATTACAACTCTGCCTTTCCATTTTGGGTCAGATAAACTTTCGTAAGTTAATCCATTTAAATCGTTAGCACTTACTCTTTCTGGAGAGTAATAAATTATTCTTGCTCTTTTAGCTATTCCTACCCAATATGATGTTCTAAAGTTCGATGGAACAGTTTCTTTTATTTTGGATGAACTATTTATCGCTTTTTGAAACATTCCTTTAGCTTGAAACGCACCAAGCTTTCCTGCATCGGCTGTTATATAAAGATCTGCTAAAGAATCTTTACCTTCTTCAATTATTCTTTTTTGTAGAGCCTTATCTTTTCCTGATACAACATTTACTTTAATTCCTGTTTTTACAGTAAATTTTTCATAAAGTTGAATGTCAGAATCGTAGTGTCTTGCGCTAAATATATTAACTTCATTAGCATAAGTAATGTTCGTAATAATTGTGAATATTATAGATAATAGATATATTTTTTTCATTTTTCCTTTGTTATTTTACTTTATAATGTAAATGATAATGATTATCAATCGCAATTATTGTCGCAACTGATTTAAAATTTCCACTCGGAAATTTTACTATATAGGAAATTTCTAAAAGCTTGAACTCTAGCTACATTTTTAAGGGATTGAGGGTATACAAAGTGTGCTTCTGTGATTGGTCCCTCTATCTTTGGAAGTACTTTTATAATATTTGGAACGTTAACTGTCAAATAATCTGGTAATGCAGCTACTCCAACACCACTCTGAACTGCTAATAAGAGTCCATACACGCTATTCACTTTCATAACAGTTTTTCTTTTTTTTCCATCTTTCATGCCTAATTTTAATGCCCAATCAGGGTTAAAAACTGGAGATGGGGCACCTCTGCCATATGAAATAAAACTATGTTTGTTTAAATCATTAATGTTTTTTGGATATCCATGCTTTTCTAAATACTTGATAGATGCATATAAATGGTAGTTTATATCAATTAATTTCCTTTGAATGTAATTTAGCTGTTTAGGTCTTCTCATAAAAATACCAACGTCAGCTTGTCTAGTACTTAAATCTAGTTCTTTATCATCAAATATTAATTCTATCTCAATTTCTGGGTTTAATTGCATAAATTCTTTAATTCTTGGAGTTAACCAAGTAGTTCCTAAACTAACGACCGTAGTAACTGTTAATTTTCCACTAGGTTTTCCTTTTTTGTCACCAAGAGTAGTTTCAACTTCTTTTAATTTAGATATTACTTCATGGGCAGTTTTGAATACATATTCGCCACTTTCTGTTAAAGTTAATCCTCTTGCGTGCCTTTCAAACAATTTAACTTTTAAACCTTCTTCTAAAGATTGAATTTGTCTACTTATTGCAGATTGACTTAAACTAAGATTAATAGTTGCGCTGGTAAAGCTTCCAGCTTCAGCTACTGCATGAAAAATTTTTAATTTATCCCAATCCATTATTTATTTAAATTAATTATATACCTTCCGGAAGTTTCTCCTTTAAGCATTTTTGGAAAAACATTTAAAAGTTCATCTAGACTTATTTCTTTAATTGATTGGTTTAATTTTTCAAAATCAATTAAATTTGCAGCTTCATTCCAAATAAATTTTCTTCTTTTGCTGGAAGCATTTACTGAGTTTATTCCCCAAAGTTTTACTCCTCTTATTATAAAAGGCATAACAGTTGTATTTAATTTTATATCCGATGCATTTCCACATGCGGCAACTATTCCAGATTCTTTTGTTTGAGCGAGTACATTAGCAAGAATATTTCCACCAACTGTATCTACTGCGCCATCCCACAAACCTTTATCCAAAGGTCTTGCCTCTTTATCAAAATCTGCTTTATTTATAATGTTTTTTGCACCAATCAATTTCAAGTATTCATTATTATCAGGTTTACTAGTAACAGCAGTAACATTATATCCAAATTTATTTAGTATCATGATAGAAATACTTCCGACTCCACCAGATGCTCCGGTTACAATTACATCGTTTACTTTTTCACCTAATAACAATTCTTCTCTGGCTTTAATTGCAAAAGAACACGACAATGCTGTGAACCCAGCTGTTCCTAAAACCATTGCTTGCCTAGCTGAAAGTGAGTTTGGTTTTTTAACTAGAAAATTTCCATTAACTTTTGCATATTGAGAATAACCACCATAATAAATTTCACCAACACGCCAACCTGTTAAAATTATTTCATCACCAGATTTAAAATTGTTATTTTCACTTTCAATAACCGAACCTGAAAAATCAATACCCGGAATATGTGGAAATTCTTTTACTAGTCGTGCACCATTTCTCATTATTAGTGCATCTTTATAGTTTAGACCTGAATAATCTACTTTTACTAAAACGTCACCGTGTTTTAAAAAACTTTTTTCTATAAATTTAACTTCTCTTGTAAATTCTTCGCCATTTTGATTAATAACTATTGCTTTAAAACTTTCAGTCATTGATGTTAATTATATATAAGATTTATTTGCTTATAAATCTCAAATATCTATTTTGATAACTTAAATCTTCTTTAAATTTACCTAAAAAGTGATTTGTAATTGTTGTTGCTTGTTCCTTTTTAACTCCTCTCATAGTCATACACTGATGGGTAGCATCAATTGAAACGGCCACTCCTTTTGCTTCTAAAGATTCCATTAATGTCGTAGCAATTTGCGTTGTTAATCTTTCCTGAGTTTGTAATCTTTTTGAAAAAGCTTCTACTACTCTTGCAAGCTTGCTTAATCCAACTACTCTTTTATTTGGAATATATGCTACATGAGCTATTCCAATAATTGGTGTCATATGGTGTTCGCAATGACTTTGAACAGAAATATTTTTTTGAACAATCATATCATCATAACCTTCAACATCTTCAAAAGTTTTTTCTAATATTTTTTCTGGGTCATCTTTATATCCTTTAAAATATTCTTTAAATGCTTTAACTACTCTTTCTGGAGTTTCTAAAAGTCCCTCTCTTGATGGATCTTCACCAATCCATTTAAATATTTTTACAAAAGCTTCCTCAGCTTCTCTATCAGAAATGATATTGGCAGTTTCTTTTTCGCTGTCATTTTTTACTAATTTCATGTGGTTGGTTATATATATAAATCGTTATTTTTAAAATATTTATTATCTTTTTTAATATGTTACATAATTCAACTAATTATGTTTAAAAAAAGAGAAAATATTGCTGAAATAGAAGAAGGAAACTTACTATCGCCGAAATTTGATAATGATGGCTTGATTCCTGTTGTTACTACTTGCGCGAAAACTAAAGAAACCTTGATGCATGGATACATGAATGTTGAAGCTTTAAAAAAAACAATTGAAACAAAAGAAGCACATTATTGGAGCCGATCTAGAAAACAAATTTGGCATAAAGGCGAAACAAGTGGTTTTATTCAAAAAATTATAGAAATTAGAATTGATGATGATCAAGATTCTATTTGGCTTATAGTTGATATTGGAGAAGGCGCAAGTTGTCATGTAGGATACAGATCTTGTTTTTATAGATCTATTCCCCTCGGAACAATTGATAATGCCAGAGAAATAAAAATGAAGTTTGAAGAACAAGAAAAAAAATTTAATCCTGATAAAATTTATAAAGGCCAGTCCGGTCCGACAAAAATATAATGGAAGAAAAGCAAAAAAATGTATTAGGTGAAGACCTAGAGGAATGCTCTAAAGATCCAATTACAGGTTGGTTCAGAGATGGATGTTGTAACACAGATGAAAATGATGTTGGTATGCATACCGTTTGCTTAAAAGTTAATGATGAATTCTTAGAGTAGTTAAAAGTAGTTGGTAATGATTTAATTACACCACATCCTGAATTTGCTTTTCCTGGATTAAAAAATAGAGATAGGTGGTGTGTCTGTGCTAGCTGGTACGCAAGATCTGTAGATGAAGGAAAAGCTTGCCCAATATATTTAAAAAAAACTCACGAAAACACATTAAAATTAATACCTATTGATAAGTTAAAAAAATTTGCAATAGATTTATCTTAATTACATATTTCCATACTTGGGTCCACCACCCCCTTCTGGAGTTACCCAAGTAATATTTTGGGAAGGCTCTTTAATATCGCAAGTTTTACAGTGAATACAATTTTGAGAGTTAATTACAAACTTTGGTTTTTCATTTTCTATTTGAACTTCATAAACTCCAACTGGGCAATATCTTTGTGCTGGCTCATCAAATTTGTTTAAAGTGTAAGTGATTGGCAAATTTTGGTCTTTAAGTTGTAAATGAACAGGTTGATTATCTGCATGGTTGGTACCTGTCAAATATACTGAACTAGTTTTATCAAATGTAATTACTCCATCTGGTTTAGGATAATCAATTTTTGGCATTTCATTTGCAGGTTTTAATGTTTCATGATCAGAATGCTTATGTTTTAGAGTAAAAGGCAATTTCCCTCTAAATAAAATTTGATCTATTCCAGTAAATATAATCCCAAAAATTAAACCCCAATTAAAACTTGGTTTAACATTTCTTGCTGTTTTTAATTCTTCATAAACCCAGCTTTTTTTAAATTTTTCTTCATAAATTAATAAATTTTTATTTTCTTTAAAATTTTCAACAATTGCTTCAGCTGCAATCATTCCACTTTTCATTGCCGTGTGTGATCCTTTTATTTTAGACATATTTAAAGTTCCAGCATCACAACCAACTAGTAATGCTCCTGGCATATACATTTTGGGTAAGCTTTGTAAACCACCTTCAATCAAAGCTCTTGCTCCATAAGAAATTCTCTTACCAGCTTCTAAGAATGTTTTTATTGATGGATGTGTTTTGAATTTTTGAAATTCATCAAAAGGTGATAAATGTGGGTTTTTATAGTCTAATCCAATAACATAGCCTAAAAAAACTTGTTTATTTTCAGCATGATAAATAAAACTGCCACCGTAAGTATTATTATCCAGAGGCCATCCAGCTGTATGCATTACTAATCCTTCTTGGTGTTTATCATCATTAATTTCCCATATTTCTTTAAATCCTATCCCATATTGTTGAGTATTTTTACCCTTACCTAACTCAAATTTTTTAATAATTTGTTTACCGAGATGTCCTCTACAACCTTCAGCAAAAACAGTAACTTTTGCATGCAATTCAATTCCGGGTTCATAGCCATCTTTTTTATTTCCTTCTTTATCAAGTCCCATATCTTGAGTAGCAACGCCTTTTACTGATCCGTCTTCATTATATAATACTTCACTAGCAGGAAATCCTGGAAATATTTCAACTCCTAATCCTTCTGCCTGTTCAGCTAACCATCTGCATAGATTGGCAAGACTAATAATATAATTTTTATGATTTTGTTGAACTTTAGGTAATAACCAAATTGGCCAGCTTAAAGATTTTGTTTTACTTAAAAATAAAAATTTTTCTTTTATAACTTTGGTTTTAATTGGAGAGTTTAATTCTTTCCAATTTGGAATCAATTCATCAAGAGCTCTAGTTTCAAAAACATTTCCAGATAGGATATGTGCTCCAATTTCGGAACCTTTTTCTAAAATACAAACATTTAAATCTGATTGAAGTTGTTTTAATTTTATTGCAGTTGCAAGTCCAGATGGGCCACCACCTACGATTACAACATCGTATTCCATTACTTCTCTGGGCATATGTTATTTTTTTATAGTATTTGTTATTTTTGTATAGTATTTAATTTATTCAATTCTTCTAAGAACTGTGGAAGTGCTTCAAACAAATCAGCTTCTAGACCATAATCAGCAACACTAAAGATTGGAGCTTCACCATCTTTGTTTATTGCAACAATAATTTTACTTTCTTTCATACCTGCTAGATGTTGGATTGCGCCAGAAATACCCACAGCTATATACAAATCTGGGACAACTACTTTTCCAGTTTGTCCAACTTGATGATCGTTTGTTATGTATCCTGCATCCACAGCTGCTCTAGAAGCACCAATTGCTGCATTTAATTTATCTGCAATAGCAGTAATTAGTTTGAAATTATCTCCACTTTGCATTCCTCTCCCGCCTGAAATAACAATTCTCGCAGTTCCTAGCTCGGGTCTGTTAGATGTAACCGCTTCTCTTTTAATGAATTTACTTAATGTTGTAGCTTCAGCTACATCAGTTTTTACTATTTCTGCTGATCCACCTGAAGTAGGAGCTGGATCAAATGAAGTTGGTCTAATTGTGATGCATTTTTTATTATCAGTACTTTTAACTGTAGCAAATGCATTTCCAGCATAAATAGGTCTTAAATAAGTATCCGGTGAAATTACTTTTATAATATCACTTACTTGAGAAGTATCTAGTAATGCAGCAACTCTTGGCATTAAATTTTTACCAAACGTATTAGCCGAACAAACTACATATGAATAATTTTCAGATTGTTTAACAATAACAGGTGTGAAGTTTTCAGCTAAATAGTTTTGATAAATTTCATCATCAACATGAATAATTTTTTTAACATTTGGTACTTCTGAAATAAATTTTACAACTGCATCAGCATTGTATCCAATAACTAAAACATGAAGGTCTTGATCTATTTGTGATGCTGCAGTTATTGCGTTTAATGTAAAAGGTCTTACTTCTTTATTATCATGTTCTGCTATTAATAATACTGACATTATATTACTTTAGCCTCATTTTTTAATTTTTGAACCAGTTCTGCCACACTAGCTACTTTAATGCCCGCCTTTCTTTTTGGTGGTTCTTCAACTTTAATTAGTTCGATTCTTGGTTTTGTATCAATTCCTAAATCTGAAGCATTAATTTGTTCCAAAGGTTTTTTCTTTGCTTTCATTATATTTGGCAAGGAAGCATATCTTGGCTCATTTAACCTTAAATCACATGTAACAATTGCAGGAATATTAACTTCAATAGTCTCCAGGCCTTCATCTACCTCCCTTGTTACCTCTAAAGATTTATCTTTAACTTCTATTTTTGATGCAAAAGTAGCTTGAGGCCAATTTAAAAGGGCTGCTAACATTTGACCAGTTTGATTACAATCATCGTCAATTGCTTGTTTTCCCATAAATACTAAATCGGGTTTTTCTTTATCAATGATTTTTTGAAGAATTTTTGATACTGCTAATGGCTCAGTTATACCATCTGCTTTAACATGAATTCCTCTGTCAACACCTACTGCTAGAGCTTTTCTTATTGTCTCTTGTGCTTTCTCTTCACCAACTGTAACAGCTACAATCTCTTTTGCTTTACCTGTCTCTTTAATTTTTACCGCTTCTTCAACAGCATTATCATCTGGAGGATTAGTTGACATTTTTACATTATCTGTAACAACTCCTGTTCCATCTTCTTTAACTCTTACTTGTACGTTGTAATCAATTACTCTTTTTACCGCGACTAATATTTTCATTATGCTCTTAGTAATTTGTTTTCAGGATCATATGGACTTTCATCCAGAATCGTAGCGTTGTGCATTTTTCCTAAAATATCAATTTTTAATTTTTGACCAGTAGTTGCAAGGTCTGGTTTCACCATCCCTAGTGCAATTGATTTGTTTAATCTAAAACCAAAATCACCTCCTGTTGCTCTTCCAACAACTTTTCCATTTTCACATATTGGATTGTTTCCTAATACATCTGCATCAGTTATGTTGTGTACTTCCATTGTTACCAATTTGTTTTGAAAACCTTTTTCTCTCCATTTATTTAATGATTCTAGACCAATAAATTTTCCTTTATTTGGATGAATAAATCTATCCAATCCAGACTCGTATGGTGAATATTCAATAGAAAGTTCTGTACCTACTAATTTATAAGATTTTTCAACTCTTAAACTATTCATTGCTCTGATTCCAAAAGGTTTTAAACCAAGCTCTTTGCCATTTTCCATCAACTTATCAAAAATATGATTTTGATACTCAATTGGATGATGAAGTTCCCATCCTAATTCACCAACAAAGTTTACTCTCATTGCTGTGCATGGAGCATGACCAATATCTACCTGTTTAGAGCTTAGCCATTTAAAATTGTCATTAGAAAAATCGTCACTTGAAACTTTTTTCATTAAGTCACGAGCTTTTGGACCGGAAACTACCAAAACTCCTGTAGAGTTTGTAAGATTTTCAAATTGTACGGAACCGTCATTTGGCATCCATTTAAGTATCCAGTCGTGATCTAATCTCTGAAATGCTCCTGCAGAAACTAAATAGAAACTATCTTCTGTTTCCCTTATAATGGTAAATTCCGAATGTACCCCACCTTTTGTATTGAGAGCATGACATAAATTAATTCTTCCAATTTTTTTAGGAAGTTTATTAGCAACTAAATTATCTAAAAACTCTTCCGCCTTAGGACCTTTAATTCTACATTTTGCAAAAGCAGTCATATCTAAAAGTCCAACATTTTCTTTTACATTTTTGCATTCTTTCTCCATAGCCTTAAACCAATTTGATCTCCTAAATGACCAATCGTCTTCTTGTTTCATGCCATCAGTTGCAAAAAAGTTTGGTCTTTCCCATCCGAACTTCTGTCCAAATACTGCACCTAAGCTTTTCATTCTATCGTAGCACGGTGCCTGTCTTAAAGGTCTTGCGGCTGCTCTTTCTTCATCTGGATAATGAATAATAAATACATGTCGATAAGCTTCTTCATTCTTTTCAATTAAATAAGATTTTGATGCATAGTCTCCGTATCTTCTTGGTTCAACACCAAGCATATCAATTGTTGGTTCGCCATCTACAATCCATTCAGCAAGTTGCCAACCAGCTCCACCAGCTGCTGTAATTCCAAAGCTATGTCCCTCATTAATCCAAAAATTTTTTAAACCCCAAGCAGGACCAACAATTGGATTTCCATCTGGTGTATAACATATCGCACCATTATAAACTTTTTTAACTCCAACTTCTCCAAAAGCTGGAACACGATGAATTGCACCTTCAATATGAGGAGCAAGTCTTTCAAGATCTTCTTGAAATAATTCATACTCTGAATCTTTTGATGGACCATCAACATAACAACAAGGTGCACCTTTTTCATATGGTCCTAATAACAAACCACCAGCTTCTTCTCTCATGTACCATTGCGTATCACTATCTCTAAGCACTCCCATTTCTGGCAAACCATCTTTTTTTCTTTTTTGAATTTCTGGATGAGGCTCTGTTACAATATATTGATGTTCAACAGGAATAACTGGAATTTCTAATCCAACCATTTTTCCTGTTTTTCTAGCAAAATTTCCTGAGCATGAAACTACGTGCTCACAATCAATTGAACCTTTGTCTGTTTCAACAACCCAGCCATTTTTTGTTTGTTTAATTCCAATGACCGTTGTGTTTCTATAAATTTCTGCACCTCTATTTCTTGCCCCTGTTGCTAAAGCTTGTGTTAAATCAGCTGGTTGAATATATCCATCTTCTGGATGTTGAATTGCACCAATTAAACCTTCTATATTACATAAAGGCCAAATTTCTTTTACTTGTTCTGGTTTTAAAAATTTTACATCAACACCAATGGTTTGAGCAACCCCCGCATACTGATGGTATTCATCCATTCTGTCTTTGGTGCTTGCTAATCTAATGTTTGATACAACACTAAAACCAACATTTTTTTCTGTTTCTTCTTCTAATGTTTTATAAAAATTAACTGCATATTTATGAAGTTGTCCAACTGAATAACTCATATTAAACAAAGGAAGCAATCCAGCGGCATGCCAAGTAGAACCTGATGTCAATTCTTTTCTTTCAACCAAAACTATATCTGACCAGCCTTTTTTCGCTAAATGATATAAAGTGCTTACACCAACAGCTCCACCACCTATAACTACTGCTTTAGCTTTAGATTTCATAGAGCGATTTCTACTAAATTTTTAAGAATAACGAAACAAAATTTTAGTGTATATTTTAAATGATACAGATATGACTAAAAAGATTTTATTAATATTGAGCATACTAGCTCCATTTATTACTTATTATATATTAAGTTTAATATTAAAATATTCAGAAAAAAAATTCCCTATTATCAAACTATCAATAATTAGCTTGGTTTTACTTATTATTGTTTTATTTTTTTTTAGAATAGACTCCCACATTTCCCCTAAAACAAATTATGTTCCGCCTAAAATGGAAAATGGAAAAGTTAAGCCTGCAGAAAATAACTAGATTAATAACCCCAAAGGAATTGGCTGAGAAACAGCTGTAACTATAAACGTAATTGCAAATACAAAAAAGACGGGAAAAGTTTTTTCATTTTATAATTTTAGTGCAGTTTTTTTAACTTCTTCCAAGTATTTTTTTCTTTTTTCTTCACTAACATATGGAACAGAAAAAAACCTTTTATACAATATATTATTAAGTCCACAAATTTTCAAAAATCCTCTTTTAAATCTTCTAATTGGTAAGTTTAAAAAAAATAAAACTGTAGCAAATCTTGGCGATCCATAAGCATTAAAAATTATCGCACGTTTATTTTTCAATTTTCCTACGGGATAACCATAAAAACCAATTACTTTCTTAAAATGAAATGCCCAAGGAGGTATAAAAACTCTATCAATAAATCCTTCAACTATTGCAGGTGCTCTAAACCACCAGATAGGATAAATAAAAACAATAACATCAGCTTTTTCAATTCTAGACTGATAACTTTTAATTTCTTCATTTGCTTTCTCACCTGCAAAAACAGGGTCGAATTTATCTTTGTAAAGATCTACTAAATCTGTTTCATTCCCGCTTTGTTTTGCAGATTCAATAAAAGTATCTTTCATTGCACAACTAAAAGATTTGTCATTGTAATGACCATAAATAATAAATATTTTTTTCATTAAGATAATTTAGTAATATAAAACCCAACAAACATAGCTATTACAAAAGTGACAGAGCTCATATTTAGTAATGCTATAGATGTGATGGCAGGGCCTGGACACAATCCAGCTAAACCCCATCCTGCTCCAAATAAAATAGATCCTATGATTAATTTTTTATCTATCTCTTTTTTATTTGAGATAGAAAAACTAGAGGAAAAAATTGGTTTTTCTTTATTTTTAAATAAATGAAATAATGGGGTAGAAACAACAAGTGCTCCAATCATTACAAATGCAAGTGAAGGATCCCATTCGCCAAAAAGATTTAAAAAACCTAAAACTTTGGCTGGATTAATCATTTCAGAAATAACAAGACCAATACCAAAAATTATTCCACAAAATAGCGATACTATTTTATTCATAAAATATTTGTAATTAACACCGTTAGTATTCCAACTATCATAAAAGTCATAGTTGCAATGGTTGATCTTAAAGAAAATCGACTAATACCACTTATTCCATGCCCGCTGGTGCAGCCTCCACTTATCCTTGTGCCAAGACCAACTAATAGTCCTCCTCCAATTAAAAGAAGTAATGAATTTGTAATTGATATTTCAATTTTTTGGCTAGTAAAATAACTGTAAATTAAAGGCCCAAATATCAAACCAACTAAAAATAATAAATTATCAATTCGATTATCTTTTGAAATTAAAAAATTACTAGCAATGCTACTTATGCCAGTCATTCGACCATTTAAAATAAAAAATAAAAAAACTGAAAAACCAATTATTAATCCTCCTGTTAATGCAGACATGGGTGTAAAATTAATTATATTCATTAAGCTTTCAAAACCGGAAAAACTGGATTTATTTTTTCAAATAATTTTTGATATTCTTGTTTAATGCATCTGTTTGCAATGTAGTAAATATTTGCTTTATTAACAATTTTTTCAGCTTCCTCATTTTGAATTCCATATTGCAACCACAACACTTTAGTTTCAACACTAACTGCTTGCTCAGCTATAGCTGGAGTTTCTTTTGATGGGCGAAATACATCAACAATGTCAATTGGAATAGAAATATCTTTTAAATTAGCGAGAACAGTTTCTCCATGTATTACTTCACCTGCAGCAAAAGGATTAACTGGAATTACTTTATAACCAAAATCTTGCATATATTTCATTACAATTGTTGATGGTTTTCTTTTAATCATTTTTGGATCTTCTTTTTTTTTTAAAGAGTTAACCCCAATCATTGCGATTGTTTTTGAATTGGTAAGAATATTTTTTATTTGATCGTCGTTCATTTATCCTTCCATTTGGGCTTTCTTTTCTCTAAAAAAGCAGATATTCCTTCTTTGGCATCTAGTGCCATCATATTTTCTGTCATTACTTTACTTGTGTATAAATATGCTTTGTGAATCAGCATTTCTGACTGTTTGTAAAATGCCCTTTTTCCAATTTTTATTACTAGGTTTGATTTGGATGCAATTTTTTTTGCAAGTTTAAGAGTTTGTTCATCAATTTCATTAATTGGATAACATTCGTTGATTAAACCAATTTCCTTTGCATATTTAGCATCAATTGGATCTCCTGTTAAAAGCATTTTCATAGTTTTTTTTCTACTAACTTTTCTGCTAATAGCTACCATAGGTGTGCTACAAAATAATCCAATGTTAACACCAGGTGTTGCAAATTTTGCATCATCTGAGCTTATTGCAAGATCACAGCTAGCAACTAATTGACAACCAGCAGCAAATGCAGAACCATGTACTTTTGCTATAACTATTTTTTGGCCATTAACAATTTCTAACATTACTTCAGAACAAAGATTAAAAAGTTTTTGATAGTCCTTTCTACTTTTTAATTGTTTTAATTCTTTTAAATTATGACCGCTTGAAAATCCTTTGCCTGCTCCTTCAATAATAATTACTTTAGTAATTTTATCTTTATTAAGAGTTTTAATTGTAACAAGTAAAGATTTTAAAGTTTTAATAGATAAAGAATTATAAGTTGCAGGATCATTTAAAATAATTGATTTAATTTCGAGACTCCTGACTTTAACTAGAATATTTTGAAAATTAATCATTCAATCTATACCATGATTTTTTGCCAAGAATACTATTAAAAATACCCAATATTCTCATTTGATATATCTTCTTCTTGTGATGATTAAAAGTAACAAGATTAATTAAAAATTTTATTATTGCAGAAAATAAATTTAAAGAAATTTTTAAAAATGCCATAAAAAATCCATAATGTTTTTTATTGAAATAAAATTTTGACCACATCCAATGCCAATTTCTTAAATATTCCATATCTTGAAGATAATTATTATTTGAAGATGAAGCTCCCAAATGTTCAATGACTGAACTTTTAATTATATATATATTTTCATTATTTTGTTTTGCTCTCAAACATAAATCAGTATTTTCCAAATATAGAAAAAAATTTTCATCAAAATATTTTTTATCCTTAAATTTCTCTCTATTAATTAACATTGAAAATCCATCGACATAATCAACGGAAATAATATTTTCTTTAAAGGTATTTCTATTATTTTTTTTAATTTTAAAATTTGGAAATTTTTTATCACTATTTATAGGAGATAATATAGCAAAATCATCAATTGACTTAGAACAATTGATTAGTTCAATTAAAGTATTTTCTTTAAATTTTACATCTGGGTTAATTATAAAAGCAAATTGGGTTTTACAATTATTTAAACCTTTATTATTTGAAGCCCCCATTC
>Ga0208132_1000572_pt1 | contig 17103 bp, 1 predicted proteins | sample ETNtaG_16_FD_185785 | JGI IMG/M metagenome (GOLD analysis project Ga0208132, IMG submission 185785) | Marine microbial and viral communities from oxygen minimum zone, Eastern Pacific Ocean - ETNP201406SV199 (SPAdes) (version 2) | ecosystem: Environmental > Aquatic > Marine > Oceanic ... | reverse complement strand
CACCTGCACCTGGACAGACCACTCTAGTATACTCAGCACCCAACAGGGCTGAGAAAAATGAAGCGCTTGATCCTGTTCCTGCAATGATTAACCCTGATTTTATGAATAACAGATCAACGGACGTAACCATTGTATGTGACGGCGGTTCCTGGCAGAGCGAGGTCTCCTGGCAGATTTATGATCCCGTTGGTGCTCTGGTTGCAGAGGGTGGCGCTCCTTTTGCTGGAGATGCTTCACTTGATGATGGTGTCTATAGTGTTGATGGGCAGGATGCCTATGGTGACGGCTGGAACGGAAATTATCTATCTGTTACAGGAACTGATGGTACACCTTATCTGAATTGGACTGTGGAAGGTGCTGGAGGAAGCACAACTTTTGAAATAAGCTCCACTGCAGTGTATGGCTGTACGGATCCTGCGTATCCAAATTATGGATACAATTGTGCAGGTGACTATGTAGGAGAGCCTACGATTGATGATGGCTGCTGCGCTTTTCCACCGCCTGACAATGATAATTGTGAAGATGCTGAACTTGTAGAGGGTCCTTATCCGGTTGAGATTACAGGAACGAATGCGGATGCGACTGTTGACTGTGAAGGTGTGTTAAACTGGGACGCAGTCTGGTATGAGCTTACACTTCCCTATTCAGCGAATAATGTAGATGTTTATGTCCAGGCCGATGGACCAATATCCAATGCTGGAATAATACTGACGTCGGATTGCAGCTGTGATCCAGCCAGTTTTATTTACTCCTCCGGATTTTCTTGGGATCCCGCAGGTGGTTGGCTGAACGTCTGGTTTGACGGCGTTAATGGAGCTGATAATAATGGAACGATCTTACATCCATTGTTTATTGCTGACCCACAGGGTTATACTGTGACATATACTGTGACAGAGCTCTATCTCCCGACATACAACCTCTACCGTGACGGCTCAGAGATTGCGTCAGGCATATCCGGCAATGCATATATTGACAGTGATGTCACTGAAGACGTGCAATACTGTTACACTATCGAGCAGATCTTGCCCGATGGCAGTTTGTCAGATATGTCCAATGAAGCCTGTGCCACCCCGACAGGGTCAGTAGGCGGTGAAACTGTAGATGATCCGATTGTGATTGGTGGTCTCCCATTTACGGCATTTGGCTCCACGGAATTTTATTACGACAATTATGATGAGTCTTGTCCTTATACAGGCAGTCTTTCTCCGGATGTTGTGTACAGTTACACAGCGACTGAGGATGGCACTATTGATATTGACCTGTGCGGCGAAGGGACTTATTATGACACGAAAACATATGTCTATGAAAATGAAGCAGGCAATCTTGTTGGCTGCAACGATGATGCCTGTAATAACAGTCATAACAGTTTTCTGAGTCAGATTCTGGGTCAGCCTGTCTTTGCAGGCAATACGTACTACATCGTGATTGACGGCTATGCCAGTCAATTTGGTGAGTATGAGCTTAACATTACAGGATCTGGAGGAGGAGATTGTGTTGACGATGAATTTGAAGATGATGATACAAAGGATACGGCTACAGACCACGGTGGCGATGGGTCCTTTGGTTATGCATTGTGCATGGAAGATAACCCGGATGGTATTGAACAGCCCGGCGGATTCTCCGCTGTTGACTGGAGCGTTGTAACAGTAGCTCCATGGACAAGCTTGACGGCTGCGACAGTTGGTGATCCAACAGATGAAAATGATATTGATCTCTGGATTGAGGATTATGCCGGTGACGGTATCTGCGCCTGGGGTGGCGATGACGACCTTGCAGGGAGCGGAAATGCCTTTTCGGAGGAAGAAGCGACCTGGGTTAATCTGTCTGACGATGCAGCAACAGTGTATGTTGGTGCCATCTATTTTGCAGGTTCCAATCCAATTAACTATACTCTGAGCCTTTCTTCGGCAGCCGTTGCAAATCCGGACGCGCCGCAGAATGTGACGGCCACTTTGTCTGCAGCTCAGAATGCAATCCTGGTTGCATGGGATCCGCCTTATGTGGATCCTTCGTCACGGATTGCGGAAGCAAAATTGACCAATAAGGGTCATACAAAGAAGGTGCTTCCAGGTAAATATAAGGAGGGCTACGACCGTACGCTCAGAAGCCCTGAATGGTATGAACAGGAGAGAGCGGAAGCGAACAGGCTGAGAAAGTTTCAAAGGCTAGAATCCATGCATGCGAATGCAACGCCCATTTCCAGCTGGACGCTCCAGGATTACAAGAATCATACTCCCGCTTCACGACACAATGGACTCATGAGCGATCCGCTTTATGATCCTCCCGGCAATAGAGATACGGATGTGACTATTGAAGTGTGCATTGATAATTATCCCGGCGAAGGTAGCTGGAATGTCTGGGACTACCAGAACAACCTGTACCTCCTTGATGATCAGTTTTTCTCTGAAGGCTACGAATGTCAGACGCAAGTCCTGCCTCTGCCGGATGGCGATTATTCCGTGGAATGCTGGGACTCTTATGGCGATGGGGGCCAGACAGTTGTGGTTTCCGTTGGCGGTGAGATTATCGCTGAAGGTGTTATGCCGTATGATACTTACTTTTCCCTTGCGTTTACAGTAGGCGGCGGTGTCCCTGGCTGTACGGATGATGCAGCATGCAACTATAATCCAGACGCCACGGAAGATGATGGAACCTGCTGCATAGATAAGTGCCTTACCATGAACATGATTGATGCATATGGTGACGGATGGAACGGCGCAACGTACACTATTTCCAATGCAGCTGGAGAAGAAGTGGCTAGCGGTGGTTTAACTAGCGGATCTGAAGGATCAGATGCGCTCTGCCTGGGTGACGGAGATTACACCATTGTTGTTGGAGGCGGAAGCTGGGACAGTGAGATATCCTGGAATATCACCGATGATGAAACCGGTGAGATTATTGCCCAGGGTGTTGCTGGAGAATCTAGCTTTACTGTGGGCGGTGCTTCGCAAGAATTTGGCTGTACCGATCCGAATGCGTGCAATTACGATCCAGATGCCACCGAGGATGACGGAAGCTGTGTCCTGCCCGGTGAAGCGTGCGATTGTTCAAATGTTGCCGTCCTTGGTGCAAACGAGGCTACCGGTGAAGATGAATGGTTTGAGTACACCACAGCTACCGACTGTCAGCTTGAGGTCACTTCTCAGAATGAGACCGGCGATGCGCAATGGGATACAGACTTGTATCTCTTAGGCTCCTGTGATATCGGTGATGATGGAATTTACAGTGATCAACTTGGCAACAATGATGATTGCTGCGGATACTATGGACCATCTACGGTTGTCGTAAACCTTGCAGCCGGTACAAATGTGAAGATCTTTTGGAGCAGTGTATGGGGTCCGGGTCCGTTTACATTTCAGGTTAATGAAAATGAACCAGGTGAAGACTGTGTAGACGACTCTTATGAAGATAATGATAATGATGGGGTTGAAAACGACAGTTATACAACTCCGGAAGCTATTGCTGAAGGTTCGTACGACTTGCAAATGTGTATGGGAGATGCAGACTGGTACAGCATCACTGTTAATAACGGGGAGAGCTTACACGCTACGCTGACCGATATCAATGAAACCGGTTTAATGGACTTAGGCCTGTTTGCCCTTGAGATCGATCCAGCCTATGCATTATGCTATGTTTCAGAGCAAAATTATCTGGAATGTGAATTTGCAAACACACTGGATCATCCGGTCGAGTTCCTCATTGCTGCCCGTGATTACTATGGAGAAGCTGAAGGTCCGTATACCTTAACGGTGGAGCTTATAACGTTTGAGCAGATGACCTATACAGTCTCCCGCAGTTCAAATGGCGGCGATTACGTGGAATTGGCCAGTGGTCTCCTTGCCCAGGAATACATGGATGAAGATGTTGTGCCTGGCGGAGGAGATAATCACTGCTATACAGTGTCTGCCACTTTAAGTGGTAACACTGGTCCTGAATCTGAACCGCCTGCGTGTGTGGAAATGGAATTCGTAGAACCTCCAGCACCACCTACTGATTTTGCTGCTGAAGGTTTAATGTTCGATTCGGATGGAGACGGCGAAGGCGATACTCCTGCTGTTAATTGGACATGGGAGCATGAAGGCGGCGGCGAAGGCGGATCCTACGATCTGACCATTTTAATGTGGGATGCCTATGGAGACGGCTGGAACGGAAATGTGCTCGATATCGGCGGAAATGCTTTTACAATTGAAACCGGTGACTATGCCGAAGGAAGCCTGACCTTAGATGCTGGAACCTATCCTGTCAGTTGTGGTGGCGGTTCCTGGGAGAGTGAAGTGTCTTGGGAAATCCTGGGTGCAGATGGAAGTTTACTGCTTTCTGGCGGTGCGCCATTTGACGGAGAATTGGTACTCGGCGGCGGCGGCGGTGGATCCTTCGATCTGCTCGTTCAAATGTGGGATGCCTATGGAGACGGCTGGAACGGAAATGTGCTCAATATCGGCGGAAATGAGTTTACAATTGAAACCGGTGACTATGCTGAAGGAACCCTGACCTTAGATGCCGGAACCTATGAAGTTATCTGTGGTGGCGGTTCCTGGCAGAGTGAAGTGTCCTGGACTATCAGTGACGTAAATGCTGGTGAGTTGCTGTCTGGCGGTGCTCCGTTTGCAGGAGAACTGGTATTAGGGAGTAGAGACAGCGGTATCTCAGTGTTCAATTTAGCAGATGGTCAGAATCAATCTGATGATATGGAATCAAGGGATATTACTTTTGAACTCTGCTTTGAATACTTTGGCACGCCCTATTGTTTCGCGACTCCAAATCACGAAATATTAGTTTACGGTTTCGTGGAAGGTGATGAAGTGTGTGGTGAAGTTGCTGCGGTAGACGATGGCTGGTACTCAGAATGGGTAGGACCTGCATGTGCAATGGCAGGTGGCGGCCCATCAACCGTGGATATTACAGTGGATCACGCTGAAGGCTGGAATATGGTTAGTCTGCCGGTTGGCGTTGAGGATTCAAGCCCTGGTGCACTTTTCAGTGGATCAATAGGCGGAACTCTCTATTCATATCCGTATGGTGATCCGGAAGAAGCACTTGCTCTTGGAGCCGGCTACTGGCTGCGCTTTGAGTCAGATGGTTCTGATGTACTTTCAGGTGATCCTGTGGATAACGTCACAGTTTCCCTTTCTGAAGGCTGGAATATGATCGGTAGTGTATCTGGTGCTGCAATGCTAGACGATCCAAGTGGGATCGTGATAGCGGGTACGATGTATGGTTATCCGTATGGTGATCCGGCTACAGTTATTGAACCAGGATCAGGTTACTGGGTGCGTGCAAGCGCTGATGGTGATGTGACCATTTCAAGCGGGGCAGGTTCAGCGAAGACTATCGAAAAGATTGTTGACGCGAACACCCTTCGGTTCAACGATACGCAGACACTCTACTTTGGCATAAAGGTTGCTGATGAATCCAGACTCAGTTACAGCTTACCACCAATGCCACCTAAAGGTGCTTTTGATGTCCGTTTTGCCGGCGGTTGGAAGATTGCTGAAAATGATGGTACCATTGAAGTGATGAACAATACAGATAGATTGTCCATTGACTACGATATTACCATACCTGCCGGTGAGCAGATGCGCTGGGTCCTGACGGGTAACAATACCGAATATGAGTTGAAAGGTACAGGAACGATTGAGGTAATCGGAAATGCAAGTGACTTTGTTCTAGCGAAGGTACCTGTGGTTCCGGAGGCATACGTGCTTTCTCAAAACTATCCGAATCCATTCAACCCCGTAACAAATATCAGTTACGGATTACCGAAAGAGTCCTTTGTGACAATTACGGTGTACAACATCATGGGACAAAAGGTCACTGAACTGGTGAATGATGTCCGGCATGCAGGTTACCATACGGTAGTCTGGAATAGTGCCAACCTGGCCGGTGAACCCGTATCCAGTGGTGTGTATGTTTACATGATCACAGCAGGTGATTATCATGCTGTGAAAAAGATGATCCTTATGAAATAAGGAAGAGATTCAAGGGGTGCTGCAATTCAATTGTGGCACCCCTTTCTCATTAGCAGCGGGAGCTGCTTTTTTTTACCAAATATTTTTGATAATGGACCAATAGAATTGCTATAGAACCAAAGATTTTGGATATGAACTACTTAAACAACAAATAAGATGATTGGATATTTTTCTGGAATAGAGATTTGAAATAATTGAATAATAATAAACTAAAAAAAAACCACAGACATGGAGGATTTACCATGATAAAAAATACTTTAAAACCAACACTTGTTACCTTGGCTTTTCTCGCAGCAACGAGTTGGACCACTGCCCAGGATTTTGATTTCTCTGTAGATGCAACCGGGGATGGATCAATGTATACAATGACCGCTGGATTTTCGCCAAATGCAACCGATGGATATGATGACGGAATAGATTCGTATGCACCTCCTGCACCGCCTCCGCCGGCGTTTGACGCGGCCTTAGGCTGGGGAGGAGACCGGTACTACACACAGGTTTTAGCTGGAGATGGAGATTTAAGTGAACATGTTTATGATATTGTATTAGCATACGCGTCTGATAATTTAATTACAATCACCTGGGATAATACCGGATGGTCAGATATGATGTCCTCCTGCTGGCTCCAGGATTCCTTTGGCGGCGTGATGTTCAATGTGGATATGTTAACTGCTACTAGTTTGGAATTGACAAACCCGGCATTTAATTTGTTGAAACTAAAAGTGACGCCTACTGATTATGCAGCGCCTGTAGCATGTACTGATTATAATATGGATCAAAACCAGGAAGGTTGTGAAGATGATCCAAATTGTTGCTGGAATGCTGCCTTATGCTGGGATTTAGATTCGGGAGAATGCGATGCTGGCCCAGCACTAGATGTTTTTATTACAGAACTTGCAGACCCAAATAATGCATCAAGTGCACGATTTGTGGAACTGTTTAATATTGGCGGGGAAGATATTGACCTGGGCTCTGGCTGGGCTCTCCAGCGCTGGACAAATGGAAATGCTGATCCACAGGATCCGGTCGCTCTGACAGGTACAATTTCTGCTGGTGGGTTTTATGTCATTTCACCAAACGGTACGGCTTTTGAGAGCATGTATGGCGTTGAAGCAGACCAGGATATTGATACGGGCGGAGCTGCTGACAGCAACGGTGATGATAATATTGCCTTAGTTGATCCTGATGGCAACATTGCAGATATGTATGGACGTCCGGGTGAAGATGGTACAGGAACTGACCACGAATTCGAGGATGGCCGCGCCGAACGTAATTCTGATATAGCTGGAGGAAACGCTACCTTTGATCCAGCTGAATGGGCTATCGATAATGATGGCGGCGGAGGAGACGGTCCCCAGGATGCTCCTGATGGCTTTGATCCGTTTGTATGGTTTGACCACAATGGTTTACCCACAGGAAACTGGGGATGCCTTGATCCTGAAGCTCTGAACTATGATTCGGATTCTGACGGATGTGAGGATGGGACAGAGGACTGCTGTGATTATCCAACATTAGCGACAATCTCTGAAATCCAGGGACAGGCTGATGCTTCACCTTTTGCAGGTGAATATGTAGAGACCTCAGGAATTGTGACCGCTGTTGCTAGCGGAGCTTATTGGATACAGGATGGTTCCGGTGCCTGGAATGGTATTTATGTTTATGATGCTACGGATACTTTAGTATCAGTTGGCGATGATATTACCATTGTAGCTCTTGTCACGGAATACTATGATTTAACAGAGCTCTTAGACCTAGAGGAATTCACCGTAAATTCATCCGGGAACGCTTTGCCTGAGGCAGTAAGTCTTGGAACAGGAGCAGTCAATGCGGAGGATTACGAAAGTGTTCTGGTAGCCACTGCCGGTACTTGTGATAACGCAGATCTTGGCTATGGCGAATGGTCCATAGATGATGGAAGCGGCTCCGTTGTATTGGATGATATGATGTTTGCTTTTGTCCCGATCGATGGTAATGATTACGAGGTAGCAGGTCCGGTATATTATGGTTATGGTGCCTACAAGATTCAACCACGAGATGAAAATGATGTTGTGGGTGAAGGAGCTACGGCTACAGTCGATCTTACCTTTAACCTGGATATGAGCGATGTTGAGACTTCCGCGGATGGCGTTTTCTTAGCCGGTGGCGGGACCTTTGGTAATCCTGGTGATAATCCCATGAGCGATGAGGATGGAGATGATGTGTGGACAATTACGATGACGCTTCCTGCCAATTTAAGTACAGATTATACATTTTTGAACGGTAACTGCCCCGACTGGAGCTGTAAGGAAAGTATTGGCGGTCAGGATTGTGCAGTTCCTCCCTATAATGATCGTCATATTGATCTGGGTGAAGAAGACGTAACAGTGAATGCTTGTTTTGCCGTTTGCGGTGACGGTACATGTGATGAATTGACGCCTCCTACAACATATTCAGCAAATTTTTCAATTGACATGAATGCCTCAGACTATCCAAATGCTGATTATCCAAGTGTAGTTATAAATGGATCATGGAATGGCTGGGGAGCCTGGGGTGTTGAACTAAGCGATTCAGATGAAGATGGAGTATTTACAGGAACACTGGAAGGTTTAGCTGATAATAATACAGTTGAATTTGTAATTGCTGTCACTGGTGAAGCAGATGGCTGGTCAGGTTGGGGTGTTGTATTTAATGCTCCAATTGGAGGAGATTGCTGGAATGGAAATGATGAATATGCTAATTATATATTTACAGTTTCCGGAGCTGATGTAGATCTTGCATACTGTGCCGGTACGTGTGATGCAACGTGTGAGGCACCACCTGCAGGCGATCCAAATTTTAGTGCTACCATCAGTGCCAACGGTGGGGGAGAAGATGGCTATGACCTAACCTTTGGATTCTCCCCGGATGCTACAGATGGATACGATGACGGGATAGACAGTTATGCACCTCCTGCGCCGCCGCCGCCAGCGTTTGACGCGGCACTTACCTGGGGCGGTGATCGGTATTATACACAGATCCTAAACGGGTCTGTTGATGATCTTGTTGAGCATGAATATGCTATTGCACTTGCCTATGATACCAATAATTTAATTGAACTTAGCTGGGACAACACCGGCTGGTCAGATTTAATGAGTTCCTGTCAGCTTCAGGATGCTTTTGGCGGAGTATTAGGTATTGATATAGACATGTTATCTAATACATCCTTAACCTTAGACAACCCGGCATTTAATAGTTTACTATTAAAGGTGACTCCCGCTGCCGGTTCAGATGAGCCGGACACGTTCCCTGTAACATTTACTGTTGTTGATGATGGCAATAATTACCAGGATGTTGAGCTTAAGGGTTCCATGACAAACTGGGCCACGGTTGATATGACAAATGACGGAACCGGAACCTGGACCCTCACCCTTGACCTTGAGTCAGGTAGCCATGAGTGGGGCGCCATTGAGAATGACGGATCTGAATGGGGAATCTGGCTGCCCTCATTCGCAGGTTTTGATGCAAACCCAGTTGTTGTTGTAGGGCCAGATGGTTCTATCAGCGGAGACACGGGATTTACTGTGCCTTGTCAGACCTGTGCAGACGAGTATGATGTTACCTTTCAACTAACTGATGCTCCCTGTGATGGTAATCCCTGGGTAACAGGTACAATGGATGGATGGTCAGGCTGGGGAGCTGAGCTCTCCGATGGTGATGGTGATGGAACTTATACGGCATCCATGGCCCTTTATGCCTCAGACATTGCTTATGAATACAAATATACCTGTGGTGGATGGGACCAGGTTGAAGATGTTCCGGATGAGTGTGCCTATAACACCGAGTGGCACAATCGTGGATTTTTCCTTACGGATGGTGACATAGTTCTTGAGTCACATGCTTGGAGCGGATGTCCTGGTGACGAACCTCCAGCAGGCGATCCAAATTTTTCTTTCGACGTTAATGTATCCGGTGAAGGCAACACGTATACAATGACCGCTGGATTTTCGCCGGATGCAACCGATGGATATGATGACGGAATAGATTCGTATGCTCCTCCTGCACCACCGCCGCCAGCGTTTGACGCGGCCCTTGGCTGGGGAGGAGACCGGTACTACACACAGATTTTGAATGGATCTGCTGATGACCTAGTGGAACATGTTTATGATATTATATTGGCATATGGCACAGATAATTTGATTACAGTCTCCTGGGATAATACCGGCTGGTCAAACTTAATGTCCTCCTGTATGCTCGAGGATTCCTTTGGAGGTGCAATGTTCAGTGTGGATATGTTAACTGATAATAGTTTAGAGTTGGACAATCCGGCATTTAATTTACTGAAACTAAAAGTGACACCATTAGCTGGTGGTGGTGAGCCTCCTCCTTCACTTGCGAACCTATTCTTTTCAGAGGCTGCTGAAGGCTCCAGTAACAATAAATACCTTGAGATTTATAATGGCACGGATGGGGATGTAGATCTAGGCGCATATTCCCTTTCAAGCTGCTCTAATGGATGTGATGAAGAGGGTGTATTCGATTATCCCAATAACGTAACATTTGAAGCCGGTACATTTTTATCTTCCGGTGATGTTTATGTGGTGTGTCATGGATCTGCCAGTGATGGGATTCAGGCAGAATGTGACTATACATTTACCTATCTTTCCAATGGAGATGATGCTTTTGCATTAACGGATACAATAGACCTCTCTATTTTAGATATAATCGGAGATATGGGAGGAGATCCGGGCGCTGGCTGGGATGTTGCCGGAGTATCAGAAGCGACCAAGGATCATACGTTGGTCCGCAAGGATGAAGTAGCATCAGGAAATGCTGGAGATTGGGCATCCTCTGCCGGAACAAATGAAGATGATTCCGAGTGGATCGTCGCAGAGCGTCCGACAGCTGATTACACACCTGTCACATTGGGTTGGCATATTGACTCGGGTGGACCGAATTACGGCTGTAATGATCCTGAGGCCTTAAACTATGATCCTGAGGCAGCTGGTTGTTCGGATGATCCAGCTGATTTTAGTTGCTGTGACTATTATGTTCCACCTACGCCACTGACAATTTATGAAATCCAGGGACAGGCAGATGCAACCCCATACGTTGATGTATTTGTGTCCACATCAGGTGTGGTAACAGGCGTAACCCCGAATGGTTTCTGGATGCAGGATGGCGCTGGCGCATGGAACGGTATCTGGGTATATGCTCCCGAACTTATGCTGGCCATTGGTGACAATGTTTCTACAGTAGGTACTGTGATAGAATATTATGATCTTACTGAAATTATGGCTGATGCAGTTGAAGTTAATTCAAGCGGAAACGACCTTCCTGCATCGGAAGAAGTGTGCACAGGCTGTTTTACTGAAGCTCTTGAATCTGTACTTGTGGTTACAACGGGTGAGTGCGATAATAATGACTTGGGTTATGGGGAATGGTCCATTGATGATGGCAGCGGTCCTGGAATGGTTGATGATAAAATGTATGCTCCCGATACCATTTATGTAGGGGATATGTACCAAGTCGCAGGCCCTCTTGATTTTGCTTACGGTGATTTCAAGATTCAGCCGCGGGATGGGAATGATGTTATAAATTTATCACTTCCTGGTCCCAATTTTTCGGTTTCTCTTGATGCAACTGCCAGTGCTGGCACGTATACAATGACGGTTGGTTTTTCTCCAGGTGCGACTGATGGTTATGATGAAGGTTTTGATACCTATGCACCGCCTGCACCGCCTCCCCCTGCATTTGATGCTGCAATTGGCTGGGACAATGATCGCTATTTTACCCAGATAGTGGCTGGAATGGCTTCGGATTGGGGGGCAGAGCACGTGTTTGATGTTCAGCTTCAATATGATACTGATAACCTGATAACGCTCACCTGGGACAACACCGGGTGGACTGGTTTAGGGTCATTTCATCTTACAGATGCTTTTGATGGGGCTTTGGGTATTGATGTCGACATGACCGTGGAAAATAGTTTAACCTTGGATAATCCGGCGTTTAATTTACTGAAACTAAAAGTGACGCCAGTCGACCTAGGAGGACCTCCACCACCAGGTCTTGATTTTGCAGTTTCCTTAGATATATCTGGTGAAGGCAACACATATACAATGACCGCTGGATTTTCTCCAAATGCAACCGATGGATATGATGATGGAATAGATTCGTATGCTCCTCCTGCACCGCCACCGCCAGCGTTTGACGCAGCCCTTGGGTGGGCAGGCGACCGGTACTACACCCAGATTTTAGCTGGCCTTCCAGAAGATGTGGGTGTGGAGCACGTATTTGATATTCAGCTCCAATATGCTGCTGATAACCTGATAACGCTCAACTGGGACAACACTGGATGGGCTGGTTTAGGGTCATTTCACCTTACAGACGCCTTTGATGGTGCTCTTGGAATTGATATCGATATGACTACGGCCAATAGTTTAACACTGGATAATCCTGCTTTTAATATGTTAAAACTAAAGGTGACCCCGGCCGAACAAGGGCCTCCACCAGAGACAGTGGATCTTACCTTTAACCTGGATATGAGCGATGTTGAGACTTCCCCGGATGGCGTTTTCTTAGCCGGTGGTGGGACCTTTGGTAGCCCCGGTGATAATCCCATGAGCGATGAGGATGGAGATGATATCTGGACAATTACGGTTACACTTCCTTCCAACCTGAGCACGGACTATACCTTTTTGAATGGTAACTGCCCTGACTGGAGCTGTAAGGAAAATATTGGAGGTCAAGATTGTGCTGTTCCTCCCTATAATGATCGTCACATTGATCTGGGTGAACAAGACGTAACAGTGAATGCTTGTTTTGCCGTTTGCGGTGACGGGTTCTGTGATGAATTGACACCTCCTACTACATATTCAGCTTTTATTTCAATCGATATGAATGGTTCAGAATATCCAAATGCTGATTATTCAAGTGTTGTTATAAATGGTTCATGGAATGGCTGGGGTGCCTGGGGTCTTGAACTAACCGATCCAGAGCCTGATGGAGTATTTACAGGAACACTGGAAGGTTTAGCTGATGATAATGCATATGAATTTGTAATTGCTGTCACTGGTGAAGCAGATGGCTGGTCAGGCTGGGGTGTTGTAATAAATGCTCCATTAGGCTCTGAATGTGACTATGTACCAACTGATGAGTGGGCAAATTATGGATTTTACATTGCAGGAGCAGATGTAGAAGCTATATACTGTGCCGGTACATGTGATGAAGCTTGTGAGGCACCACCTGGTGATGGCAATCCAAATTTTGCTTTCGACATTAATGTGTCCGGTGAAGGCAACACGTATACATTGACCGCTGGATTTTCTCCAGATGCAACCGATGGATATGATGATGGACTTGATACCTATGCTCCTCCTGCGCCTCCACCGCCAGCGTTTGACGCGGCACTTACTTGGAGCGGTGACCGGTACTATACACAGATCCTAAACGGGTCTGTTGATGATCTTGTTGAGCATGAATATGGTATTGCACTTGCCTATGATACCGATAATTTAATTGAACTTAGCTGGGACAACACCGGCTGGTCAGATTTAATGAGTTCATGTGTGTTGCAGGATGCTTTTGGAGGTACGATGATCAATGTTGACATGTTATCTGAGACATCCTTAACCTTAGACAACCCGGCATTTAATAGTTTACTATTAAAGGTGACTCCGAGTGCTCCTGAACCACCACCGCCAAGTCTTGATTTTGCAGTTGCATTAGCTGTCGCTGGTGAAGGTAACACGTATACAATGACCGCTGGATTTTCTCCAGATGCAACCGATGGATATGATGATGGACTTGATACCTATGCTCCTCCTGCACCACCGCCCCCGGCATTTGATGCAGCTCTGAGCTGGGACGGAGACCGGTACTACACACAGATTTTGGCCGGTCATGCAGAAGATGCAGGTGTGGAGCACGTGTTTGATGTTCAGCTTCAATACGGAACAGATAACCTGATAGCGCTCACCTGGGACAATACAGGCTGGAGCGATTTGGGTACTTTCTCCCTGACGGATGCATTTGATGGTGTTCTAGGAATTGATATCGATATGACTCAAGAAACTAGTTTAACCCTCGATAATCCAGCATTTAACGTGTTGAAATTAAAGATAACACCAGCAGGCGAAGCAGGACCGCCGCCATTTGATGACATCTCCCTGGCCGGGGGATGGAACCTTATCTCTTTTGATGTTGGAATAGAAAATAATGCTCCAGCAGATGTATTTGCTGCATTGATTGATGGAGGTAACCTGGTCGTAGTTACAGGATATGGTGCTGGTGGCGCTAATTTCTATGATCCAACTGTACCGGATTTCCTGAATACACTTACATCAATAGATGACGGTTTCGGATACTGGGTGAAAGTGAATAATGAAGCAACCTTGTCTGCTGAAGGAGTGAGCTTGGGTGACGGTTTTGCAAAAGATCTTGCAGCAGGCTGGAACTTAATTGGATATTGGCTTGCAAACAGCCAGGGACCAGCAGATGCATTTGCTGCATTGATTGATGCAGGGAACCTGGTCGTAGCTACAGGATATGGTGCTGGTGGCGCTAATTTCTATGATCCAACTGTGCCGGATTTCCTAAATACACTTACATCACTAGATAATGGTTTCGGATACTGGGTGAAAGTAAACAGTGCTGTCGATGGTTTTACCTACCCAGCAGCTGGACTGGCCAGGCCAATTGCTTCTGTGCCTCAGGAAACGAATCCTGAAATTGTAAAAACCAATGAATTCATGTTTATCAATGGTGAAGTGAACTTCATAGATATGGATTACACGGTGGGTGATAAGGTAGAGATCCGCACTGAAAGCGGACTGCTGGTGGGCGAAATGAAGATTATTTCAGTTACTTATGAAATGTTAGATGAGCTTGATGATTTCTCTGGATTTGAATGCTCTCTCGGAGATAATCTTCTCATGACAGCTCCAATCTACGGAGATGACTGGACAACAGAAGAAATTGACGGTGCCATCAAAGGTGAAAACCTGCGCTTTATTTACAATGATAATGAGGCAGAACTGACCATTGAGTATACCGGAACTATGGAACTGGCTAAGGTTGATCTTGAGTTCAGGTTTATACCCGATGCCTATGCATTGAGACAGAACTATCCGAATCCATTTAACCCTGTGACCACCATTACGTATGACTTAGCGGATGCGGGATTTGTAAGCCTGAAGGTCTACAATATGCTGGGACAAGAGGTAATAAATCTTGTGAGCGCGGATCGGAAAGCAGGAGTCTATACAGTTCAGTGGAATGGTACGGGACACACGGGTCACCCTGTTTCAAGCGGAGTGTATTTTTACGTCTTGAACGCGGATCAGTTCACGTCAGTTAAGAAGATGGTATTTATGAAATAAAAACCAAGAGAATATCTTAAGGCAGAGGCGCTTCAAAGCGCCTCTGCTTTTTTTCAGCTTAGAAAGAGAAATATTTAAAAGAATAAACATAAGGACGACCATCAGGGAAGCGTCAGGATAAAAACATTTGCTCTTCGAATTTATTTTACAATTAGATTGCCGCCGGATTAGATATTTTCCGGAATGAATAGGAGATATAACATGAGAAATGGTCACTATTTTTGGTTCATAGTAGGTCTTTCAGATTTTTTTTACTTACGTGATAGAGATCACTTCTGCTTCTCTGTTGAATTTGTAGATTAACTAACGCAAATAGTTCCAACCAAGAGAGAATTCAACAGTAAGAATGCAGATCATTCATCAAAGTGTATTACGCGCGCACGCACGTACGGGGAAATATAGATATTTTTACTTTGATGATAGTATCCTAATCATATTTTTAGGGCCTGGCAGCTAGGGATACTGCAGTGGGTTCATCTAAATTATCTATAAGTATCATCTTAACGATGTTGTTTATGGGCATTCATACCCTACAAGCACAGGATCATTTTAATAGGGATTGGCCCACGTATGTATATCCGGATGCGTTCAGTTTTGTTACCACTCCATTATCCGGTGCATTTCTAGGCCAGGTCACAATTGATGGTATTCCGGCAGAGGATGACGGTGTAGATATCATTGCTGCGTTTGAGCCTGTGAGCGGGATATGTGTTGGGACCGGTACCTTTGTTTCAGGGGGGAATATATTTGGTTTGAACATTTACGGTGATGACACCACGTCACCGGAGGATGACGGGATGAACCCAGGTGAGAACTTCCTTCTTGTGGTCTATGATGCTTCTGCTAACAGGACCATTACGTACACCCAGGAGTTTGATCAGTGGTCAAATCAAAACGGCGGTGTCATACCTGCATACAGTAACTGGGAGGCGGTATATGAATTCAATTGCAGTGAAGGTAACTGCTGGGATGATTGGCCCACGTATGTATATCCGGATGAGTTTAGTTTTATCACCACGCCATTATCCGGTGCATTTCTTGGCCAGGTGACTATTGATGGTTTTCCAGCAGAAGATGATGGTGTAGATATCATTGCAGCGTTTGAGCCTGTGAGCGGGATCTGTGTTGGGACTGCGGAATTTACTTCAGGGGGTAATATTTTCGGTTTGAACATCTACGGTGATGATACCTATACTGAACCGGAAGATGAAGGGATGAACCCAGGTGAGAACTTTCTATTGGTTGTGTATGATGCGTCTGAAAACAGGACCATTACGTACACCCAGGAGTTTGATCAGTGGTCAAATCAAAACGGCGGTGTCATACCTGCATACAGTAACTGGGAGGCGGTATATGAGTTCAATTGCAGTGCAGATAACTGCTGGGATGGTGGCGTTCCGCCAACAGCAGATGACCAGTCTGTTTCAGTTGATGAGGATGGATCAATAGCTATTACATTAACCGGTTCTGATCCTGATGGTGATAATTTAACGTTTTCAGTTGTAACAAATCCCACCAATGGAACCTTGAGTGGTGATGTACCCAATCTAACCTATTCCCCGAATGCTGATTACAATGGCAGTGATTCATTTATATTTAGTGTTTCTGATGGAGAATTTTCAGATGAAGGCACTGTTTCTATTACTATTAATCCATTAAACGATGTCCCGGAGATCACAGGACAGGCTGAGCTTTCCACTCCTGAAGAGACGCCTCTTACAATCACCCTTGGTGATCTTTCTGTAGAGGATGTGGACAACACGTATCCAGATGACTTTACCCTGACCGTTCTTGAAGGG
>Ga0208132_1000564_pt1 | contig 17205 bp, 13 predicted proteins | sample ETNtaG_16_FD_185785 | JGI IMG/M metagenome (GOLD analysis project Ga0208132, IMG submission 185785) | Marine microbial and viral communities from oxygen minimum zone, Eastern Pacific Ocean - ETNP201406SV199 (SPAdes) (version 2) | ecosystem: Environmental > Aquatic > Marine > Oceanic ... | reverse complement strand
TCGGTCTCATCATCACCAACGCCCTCCTCATCGGCATCGCCACGCCACCCATGGGGATCGGGCTCTACATCATGGTCAAGGTGGGCAATGTCTCGTTTGAGCGCGTCGCAATTGCGGTGTTACCATTTCTGATACCGCTTTTGCTGGTTCTACTCTTGATTACCTACATTCTGGGATTAACTCTATGGTTTCCTAACCTCGTGCTCGGCCCGGAGTAGTATTCTTCACCCGCCGCTGGCCTAACTAAGCCTCAGTCTTGGCTCTGACCAAGTTAGTAGCGCCGCTGAGGTCACCGAGTTTCGAACCGGAAAGCAGAAGTTTATGTCCATCGGGTTCCGCCGCTTGTTTACCCAGTGCCCAGTCTGCCTCTGCCTCAGCCTCATCTGGAGGCATAACCAAAACACCCGAGAAGTCAGCAATTACAACGTCACCAGGATTGACAACTACACCACCGCACGAAATAGGTACGTTAAAACTTCCACCGATGTCGTAAATGCGCGTGGTCACGGGGGAAACCCCCCGTGACCAGACCGGTAGATCGTACTCTTGTATCTCTGGAAGGTCTGTACACGGCCCGTCAATGGCGACGCCAACACAACCGCTTGCTTTGATGGCTGCTGCAACGCCGCCGCCTAAACAGGCATGCTTAGAATCGCCAAGCCGGTCGATGCAGAGGAAATCACCCGATCGCAATTCCGCGATAATGTGATGTAAAAGCGTCGAGTCTTGACCCGGCAGCGCGAGCGTGATCGCGGTACCTGCAACCCGGCGAGGGGTGAGTACGCACTGAATCGCTTTATCCATGAATCCCATATGGCGCCGATGCCCAACTGTCGCGGTTTCAACAGTAGTGCATTTGCCGATTAAAGCGGCTGAAATCTGATCCGGCATTGTATTTATTTTGTAAGTCATTTTGTGACCTTCTGGTTAGATTGTGATGGGGTGCGTGTGGTCGGTAGGATTGTGTCCTTAGGCCTCTGAGTCGTCAACTGGAGTACCAAAGTTACGTGCTTTGCGGGTGACCTGGCCGGCATTTTCCAGTCCAGTTTGTGAGGGAGAATAGCAACCCATTTGAGACAGGAGTTAGACATGCGAAGAAAGAGCTTTACCCCCGAACAGATTATTAACAAGTTGCGTCAGGTCGATGTATTGATCAGCCAGGGTCATCCGGGGGATCGAATATTGACATAATCAATGGTTAAAAAAATATTTTAGTGTGGCCTAAAATATGTTGTCCCCAAAGTTGCCCCCAACACAGTCCGATCATCCAGCTGAATTCTAGCTGGGCTGAGAAAAGCCTTGTGGTTATAAATGAGAAAACCCAAGGGTTAAACCACAACTGTCGTCAAATGGACAACCCCTCGAGTTAGCAATCCGCCAGACGGCGCTAGACCATGCGCCCGGCATGATCGAGCGGCTGGCAGAGCTTGCCGCCGATAAATCGCTACCAGATACAGCCAGAGTAAGCGCGAGAAACACGATCCTCAAAACATCAGAACTTGAGTTTTAAGCCCAGTGTCGATGACAAGCCTGTGGGCCGCTCCAAAGCACCCAGTCAGATGACCGCAGCTGAGCTGGACCAGATGCTCATATTCTTTCGGGCGGAGCGCGACGCTCTTGAAGAGGAGATGGCCGTTGGCGCCGTGCCGACAAAACCAGCCTGGTCAGTGTTGGCCTGGATCAGGCGGGGATATCCTCAGGTGCTTTCATCTGCTCGCGCGGCAGCAAAATGTTGAACTCAGCTCGGATGCGGGCGTCTAGCTCGTCTGAGATGTGTTGTGGCCAGTAGGCTTGCAATACTTCGCTGGCCCGTTGCCGGGCACGCTGGCACATTTGCTTGGCGCCGGCCTCTGTCCAAGCACCCCGGGTATTGCGGTCCCCGGTATGCGGGTAGTAATACTCGGTATTCATTCGGCCGAGTGTTTGAGGGTGACCAAGATAGTGTCCCTCCCCGCCACACACTTCATGGATGACGTCGACCGAAAGCGTTTCGTCGTTCACTTCTATCCCGCGCACCATACGCATGACTGAGCCGTTGAGATCGTCATCTATGACATATTGCTCGTATGCCACTGTCGCCATCGAATCCAGGAAGCCGGCGGACTGGTGAATGTAGTTCGCACCGGCTAAAGCTGCGGCCGCGCTGCTTAGCCCCTTCTCATAGCCCGCCTGGATATCGGGGAACTTGCTGTCAGTCAAGGCGGCGGAGTTGTAGATCGGCACGCCGAGATGCTGCGTAAGTTGGGCCGCTGCCGCATTCATCAGGGCAAACTCAGGGCTGCCTCCAGAGAAACTACCCGTACGCAGATCGACAACGCAGGGCACAAAGCCTAGAACGACGGGATGGCCGGGACGCAGCAGGTTGAGATAAGTGAGCCCAGAAAGCTGCTCAGCGGTTAGTTGGACCAAGGTTCCGGCCAGTGCAGCCGGGGAGGTCGCCCCAGCCTGGGGTGCAGAGGAGATCACCACTGGCATCTGCTGGCGCACGATCTCGTCCAGTACTTCAACGGTTTCCGCTGCATACCGCAATGGGCTGACCATCCAGCAGTTGGTCCAGGAGATGATGGGACGCTCGCGCAGCGCACCTTCTCCACCGCTAATCATGGCAGCCAGGCGTACGATCTCTTGCACTTTCTCCGGAGAATACGAATTACCCATGACATGCTTACGGGTCGCGGTAAGACAAGCGTAGTAAGAGTTGAGGTCGAGAGCCTCCAGCGGAATGTCTCGCGCGACCACCGGGCGCAAGTAGAAGTGAATATTTCTCAGCGAATCCACCAAGCGTCCAATATCGTACAAGTCCTGAAGACGAGTCTCGCGCACCTGTCCGTCAAGAGCCAGAACGTTGATAGCGGCGCCCCCGGTTCCCATGTGCACGCGCGTACCCCCAAGAGTAAGATCATGTTCTGAATCCTGACCACACAGGCGTACCTCCCGTGCTGCCGTGGCAAGTGCAGCGGTTATCAGACTGGGCGGAATAAAGACCCGGTTGCGGTCAGCATCTATCCGGGCTCCGGCCCGGCGCCACACTTCGCGACATGGAGAAGGCATGACTTCGATTCCAGTTTCCTCCAGTACCACCAGTGCGGCTTGGTAGATGCGCTCTATCTGTTCCGCAGTGAGTGGGCGATAGCGGCCACCCGCCAGGCCGGGCGGTGCTACCTTGAATTCTGGTTTAGCGACCGCGGCCGCTGCCCGCTTACGCCGTCTGCGTTTTTCTGGCTTAGCTGGCTGGCTGGTGATAGTTGTCATGAGCAAAATACTCCCTTGTTGTATTCCAAGTCTCTACCATCACACCAGGCCTGCACCTGACGTTTGTATTCCCGTTCCAATTCTGAGATGAAACTGGGGCCTAGCAGGTAACGGTTAGCTTGGGTTTTAGATGATAGCCTCTTAGGAGTTCGGCTTTAATCCAACCCAAAGACCTTCTTTCTGTCGTTTGCCCAGGTTCGGATCACTTGATCAACTGCGAGGCCAATAAAGGCAACACAAAGGCCAAGTGTTAATCCATTACCCGTTCCATTCTTATCGGACAAGGCTTTCAAAATATATTGTCCAAGATCGTCAGTACCTATCATGGCACCGATGATTACCATGAATAGCGCAAAAACAACAGTTTGATTAACGCCCAACGCCATGTGCGGAAAAGACATGGGCAATTCAATTTTGATCCATCTTTGCAGCCGATTGACACCTGACATTGATCCCGCATCATGCAAATCTGGTGGCACACTGCGCAGTCCTTCCACGGTATAACGGGTAGCAGGAATCGTGGCATAAACGATAACTGCGATTAATACGGAAGTATCGGTTACGCCAAAAAGCATAATCACAGGAATCAAATAAATAAACGACGGAAAGGTCTGAAAGGTGTCACAAACTAATAAAATGAACTTTGTCGTATAAGAATTCTGAGCACATAAAGTGCCAACCGTAATGCCGATAATGGCTGACACAATAACCCCAAAGCTCATTAAGTACATCGTAATAAGCGCTCTATCCCACCATTCGGTCAAAGCGATAAACAACAAAAAGCCGCCAACAATAGCTGCCGATCGTATACCACCTATGATGTAACCAATGCCCATTGCTAAAACAAAAGTTGCGGTAACGGGCATACTGAGATACGCAGCTTTCATTGGCATCAGGACATCAATAATGAGCCATTCATTAAACCCTTTTAATGTGAAGAAGAAAGTATCCCATATCCAATCAACGCCGGTTTGCAGAATACTTTCAATTGTGATGCCTTTGTTGTGGGGAACAATATACAAATAATTAAAACCTTCTCTAAAGAAGAAAGTGCCAATGTAGGCTAGTACAGTGCCTATTACAAAGATACCGAGAAACAGTAATGAATATTTATGGCGTCTAATAAATGTAAGATCAGCAAAATAATCCGTTTGTTTATTGGCCCACGCTAAAGACAATTTATCCAAAACAACCGCGATCAGCACAATGCAAATACCTTGCTCAATCGCTTGTCCAATCTTAAGCCCATTCAGTGCCAGCAATAAATTAAAACCTAATCCTTTGGCGCCAATAAAAGAGGCGATTACCGCCATAGCCAAACATTGCATGATGACCTGGTTGACGCCAATTAAAATATCTCGTCGTGCAGTTGGAATTAATACTTTATGCAAGAGTTGAAAATTGCCGCAGCCGCTCATCATGCCCGCTTCTAATACTTCCGGTGACACCCGTTTAAGCCCTAATACAGTCAGACGCACCATCGGCGGTGTGGCAAAAATAATGGTGGCAATTGCACCTGCATGATCCCCAATGCCAAAAAACACCATGACTGGTACTAAATAGGAAAAATGCGGCATCGTCTGCATGACATTGAGCAGAGGATTGAGCGCTGTTTCTAGCTTTTTATTTTTGTAAGCCCAGATGCCTAGAACTAATCCTAGGATAAACGAGACAGGCGCCGCAATCAGTACAAATGACAGCGTTTGCATGGACGGTTCCCATTGACCAAAAACGGAAATGTAGATTGTTGAAAAGCCTGCCAGCATTGCGAGGCCTTTTCCTTGGAGCTTATAGCCCAAAAGAATTGCGCCGCCGGCAACCACAGTCCAGGGAAGCGCGGGCCAGCGCGCCCAGTTATTTTCACTAACAAAATCCCAACTGGTAAAAGTAACAATGGTTTTAACGCCGCCCAGAAGAATTTCACGAATTAAGCCTATTGAAAAAAGAATGCTCGCTGAGATCGCTCTTGTCACTATTTTTAACAACGCCTCTTGTTCAAATTCTTCAATTTCGGGGTCATAAACCTGAACAGGCATCCAGTCGTACATCAAATACTCGACCGAGTTATTAATCAATAATGGCAGGCCTGCGATAAGCGAAGGCAAACGCCAGAGATAACTGTCCTCTGATGGATGAATAAAGAGACAGAGTAAGATGAAGACAACCAACAAACCAATAAATTGAGATAATTTGGGATGGTCTATTAGGTAGTTCATCGCGGTAGAGTTAAGCGTTATTTTTCGTCTCAGCTCTGCTGCCGAACAACACATGAATTACCCTAGAAAAGTGCACGGTTCCAACAACTTCATTGTTCGCATCTACAACGGCAACTGGTTTCTGCTCACTCAACACTGCTTCCGCAACCGTCTCGATAATTGCATCTTTGGATACCTTGAGATCACTTAGCGCTTCTAAGTTGTTTATAGGATCCATCACAGATTCGATTCTTAGCACTTTCTCTCTGGGTACTTCTTCCGTAAATTTGCGCACGTACTCGGTGGCTGGATTAAGCACGATGTTGGCGGGTGTATCGAGTTGTTCGATAACACCCTCCTTCATAATAGCGATACGATCAGCGAGGCGTAACGCCTCATCAAAGTCATGCGTTATGAACAAAATCGTTTTGTTTAAAACACCCTGCAATCGAAGGAATTCATCCTGCATCTCTTTGCGAATTAGTGGATCAAGCGCTGAAAAAGGCTCATCCAAAAACCATATGTCGGGCTCAACGGCGAGCGAGCGAGCGATGCCTACCCGCTGCTGCTGACCGCCGGACAATTCTCTTGGGAAGTAGTTCTCTCTACCATCAAGGCCGACAAGATCCACCATGGCTTTAGCTCTTTTGATGCTGTCTTGTGTGCTGCTGCCTTTAACCTGCAAGGGGAAGGCAATATTCTCGAGAACGGTTTTGTGGGGTAATAGGGCAAAACTCTGAAATACCATACCCATCTTGTTGCGCCGAAGCTCGATGAGCTTTTTAGTGCTCATGGCCAGCAAATCTTCACCGTCGATATAAATATCACCGGCAGTGGCGTCTGTTAACCTTGATATACAACGAAGCAGTGTTGATTTGCCTGAGCCAGACAAACCCATTACAACCAAGAGGTCGCCTTTGTGGACCTCAAAAGAGGCATTATTAACCCCGACAATGCAGCCTGCCTCCTGGAACGCCTTGGCGTCTACATTGCCCTTGGAATCCCGAAGCAATTTCTTGGCATTCTCGCCAAAAATCTTGTAGACCGAATCGCACTGAATAACAGGCTGCACGTTTTGTGTTGTATGGCCCGGGGACGACATAATTGGTTTTCAAAAGGAGTATTTGCCGGTAAAGATACCATGAATTTACGACTTTGAAACTACTATCAAACCAAAAAAAATCCCCTCCTGGCTAAAACCTAGGAGGGGGTTAGAGATTAGAGATCTATAAGGTTTTACATTCCTACTCCAGTCATTGGCTTCCAGATATCCTCGTTGTCAGCCAGCCACTTTTTACCAGCATCTTCATGGCTCATTCCATCAATGTCGACCAGTGCGGCCATGGAGCCGATCATCCCCGCGGTAAATGACATTCGGGAGAACGCCATATAGGCTGCCGGATGCGTTTTCGGAAACTTATAGTTAGCGGCTTTCTTCAGCCAGCCTTTGGGCGAACCGCATTTGCTGTCACCACCATCTTGTTTTCTGCAACCAAGATAGTATGGCGGCCACTCGATAAAGACAAAGCCGTCAGCATCGGTGAAGTTCGGTGTCCAGTTAAAGGTCAGTGTCGCACGCCCTTCTTTCTTCGCAGCCGCATGATCAGCCCATATGGCATCAGCGCTGCCCGCAAACTTAACGGTCCAAGTGTCACCTAATAGGGCTTCAACACGATCAACATATTCCGCGCCATGCCAACTTTGAGGGCCTTCTAAGATACGACCCTTGCCGCCAGAGTCAGGCGTTGCAAAGACGTCTGCACAGTTCAGTAGTGCTTTGTAATCCGGAAGACCCGGGCACAGGTTTTTATCAACAACCCATTGAGGGACACCCACTTCTTCCAGTGTCATCGCAGCATGTGTTCCGGCATCAATTAACCCGCCTTTTGCCATTGCGGCATAAAAGGACTTTCCAAAAGTTGACTGCCAGACTTCATGCGATATCGTGACGTCACCGTTGCGAATGGACTCATAAACGGCTTGAGTATCTGCCGATACGTATTCGACATTGTTGCCCATACTTTCAAAAATCCCACCGATAACATAGGCCATTACCACCTGGCTTGACCAGTTATGTGTCGGGATGACGATGGGTGCGCTGCTGTCAGCTGCTCGAGCTGTCCCTGATAATGTAAATAGGGTCATAAATACAGCCGCAAGCAAGGTCTTAAAAGGTTTTGAATATAAAAATTTCATGCAATCCTCCTTGTGTTGGCAATTGTCGCCTGCCTATGGTTCAACCCATGTGTGCTGGAACACCCCATTAGCCATATCCGTGCGTTTTCACGTATTTGCCTTTCTCAAAGAACAAGCCCCCTTGATCATGGGCCAGATAACGTCGGAGTCTGAGGCCTTGTCACAAGCGCCTCTCTTCAGGCGTATTTTGCCTAATGATTTGGTTACTGCAGGGAAACTGGTTTCCAACTGAATGCCAGCGCTATATGGTTGTTGCGTTATCCTCCTGTCCGCCATTAACTGGCGGTCAAGGGTAAGTTTAGCCGGATTATCGGGTGTTTGACCATAGGCCAAAACTACACCTTTTTTTGATTGCCCGTTTTCGGGGAATTCGACAGAAAAGGCTTAGAAAATAACCTGATAGAGCATATGGGTTCTGTGGGCTGGGTTACTTGGGGCAGGCGAATCTGACCGCCAGCGCGTGGGCTCGGTCGCTGCAGCTCGGGGGCTCAAGCTCAAGCGCGGACCCGCTCTTTTTTCGGATCATAGAAGGGGAAGGTCACTACGTTCGCGGTCAGGCGCTTCTGTTGGCCATCGAGCTTGCCGACTTCAACCTCGGTGCCGGGTTGAGCATGGGAAGTATCCAGCCTGCACAGAGCAATGTTTTTCCGCAATATGGGCGAGCGGGTAGCGCTGGTGATGACACCCACCTGCGCCCGCCCTACGTGCACGCAGTCACCATGGGTAGCGGGTTCGTTGCCTGCGAGCTCAAGCCCGACCAGTTTGCGCTGGGGGCTGGCTTTTCGATTGACTAGCGCATCGCGCCCAACAAAGTCATCTTCTTTTGTTTTGAGTGGTACGGTGAAGCCGATCCCGGCTTCGAAGGGATCGGTCTGATCACAGAACTCATAGCCGGCGAAGACCAGGCCGGCCTCGATACGTACCATGTCGAGCGCCTCCAGGCCGAGCGGCGCCAGGTCGTGAGGCTGGCCAGCTTCCCACACCGCATCCCACACCGCGGGAGCATTCGTGGGGTGACAGAAGATTTCAAAGCCCAGTTCCCCGGTATAGCCCGTACGCGAAACCATAACGGGTACACCGTTCAGGTCACCCAGGCGGCCGACAGTGAAGCGGAACCATTCGAGCTCTGCCAGCGTCGGCTGGGCCGCTGGTGTCCAGATAATTTCCTTGAGGATGTCCCGACTGGCTGGGCCTTGTACCGCCACGTTGTGCAACTGGTCGGTGGAGGACTTAACCAGCGCCCGGAGACCCAGTTTTTCAGCCTGCTCGCGCAGCCAGATACCACCGTAATCGTCACCACCGATCCAACGAAAGTTGTCTGGTCCCAGGCGCAGGGCGGTGCCATCATCCAGCATGCCCCCGTGCGGATAGCACATGGCCGAATATACTACCTGGCCCACTGCCAAGCGACGGATGTTTCGGGTCAGTACGTGTTGCAACAGCGTCTCTGCATCCGGACCTAGCACCTCGAACTTGCGCAACGGCGAGAGGTCCATGATCACGGCTCGTTCCCGGCAGGCCCAGTATTCGTCCACGGCACCGACATTATTGAAAACGGTCGGCAGCCAGTAGCCTCGGTATTCGGCGAAGTTACGGGTCAGTTGTGCGGTGCGGGCATGGAAGCCAGTCTCGCGGGTCAGTTGGGGGTCGGCGTCCGCTGTCATTCTGTAGGCGATTGCTCTAGAAAAGGCTGGTTCCGAAGCATACACGCGTACGTGTATGTCTGTCGGATTCCAGCCATTGGCAGCACTGGTGTCGTCCGGGCAGGCGCTGGAAGCGCAAACCAGATCGGTCAACGCCCGCAGCAGGACATAGTCGCCGGGCCGCGACCATGGCTCGTCCAGGTACAGTACGTTGTCCTGGTCGATGCCGGTGTTGAAGAAAAAATTAATTGCCGGCCATGCCGAGCGGGGCTCGACCCCGTGGGCTTGCAATACCGAACTCAAGTTGTCTGAGCAGTTGCGATGGCCGAAATAACCCCTGTCCTCATAATACTTGGCGTTGCAGGCAAGGCCGAAGGTGTCGTGCCGGCCACAGGTGTCACGGATCACCTCGACCAGCGGCTGCATGTTCTGGTCGAAAAACTTGGAGAAAAGTCCGGGGCCAGGGTAGGCGGCTCCCACCAGCGTGCGGGTGGCGGTGGCATCGATATTGCGTTCCATCCCGCGGTTGAGCCCGGCCTGGGTGAAGGCGAGAAAATCCGAACATTGCCGGCCGGCCACGTCGATGATTTGAATGTATTCGCCCGCTTGTACCATGTACTCGCTGGCCGTACACCGTGCTATGCGCTGGTCCAACCGGGGGTCGGCGAGGGGCTCGGGGAGGGCCGGCTCGTGTAAACCGTGCGCGGTGGAACGGCGCACGTGGGCGACAAGCGTTGTTGGTGGAGTATGTTGGTCCACCATCATAGGTTCACCCGGTGCACAGATAACACAGACACATTCACGGTCAGTCGTGAAAGACACAGAACTTCCCGCAGGTGCGTCGACGCTAAACAAGACTATTGCTCGGGCTGTGGCTGGGTCGATGGCGCGCTGGCGCAAGCCAGCGAGCAGACGGTGGGTATTGTCATCACCGTTTGCCAGTATCGCCTTGAGGCCGGCAGCGTCGGTGGTAGCGCGCTCGCTCAGCGCGCCCGGGTCGGGGCTACCGTCAGGCGCAAAGGCACTGATCTCTCCGACTTGCGCACCCTCCGGATCGGTAACGGTAAGAACATCGTCAGGGAACAACTTAAAGACGATCGCACCGGCGCCGGGAACAGTGTAGCGTTCAAGAAACGGATCAGTTCGCCACAGGCCCGGCTCGCGTACGTTCGGCCGCGCGGGGCTTGCAGTGGCATCCATCCGGGGGCTGTACGCGGTGGTAAATCGAGACAGAAGCGGTGGTAAATCGAGACAGAAAAAGAGTTCTTGTTTTATTGTTTTTACGAAGCGTGAACGATCAATATTACTCCTAATAACGGGTCATGTCCTCTATTATTTTTAATGGCCCTGTATCGGTATAACTGATTGATAAATTTTGCAAAAAGTACTCAGTTGGTCAGTGTAATTGTCGCCCAAAGGCTATTCATTTCGCAGTTACTGGAGTTAAGATACGCACCCGTGGGGGGGCTTTCGGACTGACCCTGGTTAGTGGGCATCCGGAAGCTCCTTCAGTCGTAGTTTGTAGCAACGCAATGGGCTAATTTCAACTTAGGCGGAGGGCAAACTGTGGACACGGATATTGGTGCGCTAACGACTATCTTTACGGAGTTCTACTACTGGGTCACGGTGGTGTTGATGTTTCTGATCCACGTGGGTTTTTGTATGTATGAGGTCGGGGTATCGAGGCACAAGAATCATCTGCATACCCTGATGAAAAATACCATGTTGATCCCGTTGGTGACTGTGACGTTTTTCTTCTTCGGCTGGTGGATCTACTGGGCGTTTCCCAATGGACCCTGGATTTATCAAGGGGAAGGGCTGATTCTCAATGCCGATGGTTGGGGCGGTAATGAATTGGCATTACCGTGGAAGCCGATCATGGCCGTGAACTTTAATGACCGCATCATGATGGTGTTCTGGGCGGCATTCTTGCTATTCTCGTGGACTGCGGCGTCGATCGTATCGGGTTCGGTCATCGAGCGGATTCGGACCTCGGCTTTCGGTATTCTCGCGATCGCCATCGGTTCGGTCTTTTGGGTTGTGGATGCTGCTTGGGGTTGGCACTACAACGGCTGGATGGTTAAGTTGCTGGGCTATCACGATGCCTACGCCTCGGGTGTGATCCATGCCGTGGCTGGTGGTTTTGCTCTCGGCATCTTGGTAGTGCTTGGTCCGAGGATCGGAAAGTTTGCCGCCGATGGGACGCCGAACAACATCGGCCCGCGTAATCCCTGGCTGGTGACATTAGGCCTCTTTCTGATCTATACCGGGTTCTGGGGGTTTTACGCGGCCTGCAATATTCCAGTTTTTGATATTGGAGCCGACTACGGCGTCGCCGAGGCGGGCACTTTGTTCAGTGCGACCACGATCTATATTACGCCGACGACCTTGAGCGGTATTACAGCCAACTTCATCATGTCGCTGGCCGGGGGCCTTATGATGGGCTACGTCGTTTCCAAGGGTGATCCCTTCTGGACTTACTCCAGTGGCCTGGCTGGCATCATCACAGCCTCGGCCGGTAACGACCTCTATAACCCCCTGCAGGCTATGATCATTGGCGCGATCGGTGTCGCCATCATGTACAAACTGCACTACTGGGTCGAACGCCGGTTCAAGATCGATGACGCAGTTGGTGCTGTGGCGGTGCACGGATATGCCGGTGTGGTTGGGCTCGTCATCTGCGGTTTCGTGCTCTGGGGTTATCCGTCATCGGCCTATGAGGGTTATGCCTCGATCAACCCGCTCGGAATGATCATCGGTGCCGTCATCATGTTTGGTGTTCTCGGTTTTCTGCCTGGTTGGATCATTGCATCGATCCTGAACAAGGCTGGCAAGCTGCGGATTCCGCACGAGGTGGAACTGGCGGGAATGGACTTAAACCTCATGCAGGCATCGAAGAGCGATCACGATGCCCATGCAGCTGCCGAGCATTAATGGAGGAACTACGATATGGCTACTATTGAAGCATGGTCAGCGGAGACGTTTACTGCATTAAAAGAGGGCTCTGGCGCCATCTACCCCTGGGTGGGCACAGAGTGGCTCTGGCTTATTATTGCGGTGGCGTTCTGGTTATGGTGGCACTTTCGCACCAGCGCGGGGGAGACCGAGGAACAAGACCGCGTGAGGTCGGAAAACCCTGGCAGGGATGCCCACAAGCAGTATCAATCGGACTGGTAGTGATCGTTTTGGTTCGCTGATCCGAACCCTGGAAAGGGCGCCCTGCGGGGCGCCCTTTCGTGTTTCAGCAAGGAACAGGCGTGGATCAAGATAAAGACAGAGAGCCTCCAAGTCCCCCACGGCGCATGGCCAAGGTGCCGTTCCCGCCGGCTAAGTACGGGCTATGGCTGGCGATTGTAATCATCGGCGCGGTGTTGCTGCTGATGCTGCTTGGAATCGTGCCGCTCTGACGGATTGCTCCCAGTGCTTTCGTAGTTGCCGATAGGCTAACGCGGCAATACTGGCTCGGTGGCGGTGGTGTCCATCCGGGGAACGAAAAATTCAATTATCCCGGGGGTTGTCACCCGCTCGGTTGATCTGGACGCTGGTACTGGTAACCAACTCAGGTGAGGTATAGGTCAAGGAATCAGTTTTGCTCATAGATCGGGGTAATTAGCGCCCGGCCGAGCGTGGTGCCGAACATATTGAAACCGCAGACGGCGGCTGAGGTTTGCTCGTCGATGGGCAAGGAATCAACGCTAAGCGCATGCACGGCAAACACGTAGCGGTGTGGGCCATGGCCGGCAGGTGGCGCTGCGCCGAGGTAGCCGTAAAGCCCAGCGTCGTTCTTCAGTTGTTTCGCCCCGGCGGGTAACCTAGTGCCGTCCTGCGAGCCAGTACCAGAGGCCAGTTCAGTCACCTGGACCGGAATGTCGTAGACAAGCCAGTGCCAGAAACCACTGCCAGTTGGGGCGTCGGGGTCGAAGCAGGTTACGACGTAGCTCCGGGTTTCCGCCGGCGCGCCCGCCCAGGACAAGTGCGGGGATACATCGTCGCCACCGGCGCCGAATATGCCCGAAACCTGAGGTAGCAGCAGCATTTCGCCGTCGGCCACGTCGTTGCTGACAACCTCGAAGGGCGTTACGCCAGGTAGAAAATCGTATGGGATGGGTGGGCGCTCCATAATTGTCTCCTCTATTTACTTTAGTTCTCGATCTATTAGAAGAATAAACACCCCTGTGTGTTGGCACAACGCCCTGCAGCCACGATGGTGCCCTTGCTGGTGGCAGAGTCGTCCAATAGCGACTCCAATAAAGATTCATGTGAAGAAACTATGTTTACGGTGGTTGAACTTTGCCCATTTTGTCGCTAGGCTCATTCATTCGATTACCTCGGGAGGAGGGCGAGCGTCATGTGCGGAATTGCAGGCATCATGTATCGGGGCGAGCACGCCGCATTCGAGACCGGTGATGCGCTAATTCGCATGCTCGATGGCTGCCAGCATCGCGGGCCGGACTCGACTGGCTTTGCGCTTTATTCACCCGCAGAAAGCGGTCGGCTCAAGTTGCGGTTTTTTCTTGGCGACAACGGTGATGGTACCGCGGCTGTCGCTGCCATCCGTGAGCGCTTGACTGCACTCGATGCGCAAATCGAGGAAGAAGCACAGATTGGCCACAACTACCAGGTGACGATTGCCTATGATGGCGATGTGCAGCATCTGTCTTACGAGATGGAGCACACGGCTCGGGTGATCTCCATTGGTGTCAGCCTGGAGATTGTCAAAGACGTCGGCAGTGCCCTCGAGTTGGACCAGCGCTACAACGTGCGCAGTTTTCGCGGCACCCACGGCCTGGGCCATGTGCGCCTGGCGACCGAAAGCGAGGTCAGGCCAGATGCCTCACACCCGTTTTGGGCCACCGGTTTCGCCGACGTCGCTATAGTTCATAACGGCCAGATCACCAACTACTGGAAAATGCGCCGGCGCTTGCAGCAGCGCGGATTCGAGTTCACCACCGACAACGACAGCGAACTGATCGCCGTCTACCTGGCCGACAAGTTGGCCCAGGACATTACCCTGCAGGATTGCCTGGCGAGTTCTATCGATGATCTGGATGGCACTTTTTCGTTTCTGGTGTCGACCAAAGACGAAATCGGCTACGCCAAGGATCGCCTGGCTGCTAAACCAATGATTTTGTACCAGGACGAAAATTTGGTCGCAGTCGCCTCCGAGGAAGTCTCCCTTAACCGCCTGTTCCCGGGTCGTGCTCTGGATACCCGCGAGCCAGCTCCCGGCACCTACGCTACATGGTCTCGCTCGACCTCGCTGAGTTAAGCGTTCGGGCGGCCAACGAACAGCTGCGCGAACTGGGCGCCGCTTTAGAGGACGTCGAGATATTGAACCCCGATGCGCGCCATCATATCGGCGTGGGCTTGACCGCCCCGATCCGGGTGACGGTGCACGGCTCGGCCGGCTACTTCTGTGCCGGGCTCACCGATCAGGCCCGGTTCGAGGTCAGCCACAATGTTGGCTGGGGCTTGGGTGACAACATGTACAGCGGCTCGGTGGTGGTCGGTGGTAATGCCGGCGCTATTCCTGGGGTGGCCATCCGCGGCGCCGAAATCGTCGTCAAGGGCAATATGGGCTCGCGGGCCGGGCAAGTGATGAAGGCCGGTACGCTGTGTTGCGCCGGCAACGCTAATTTTATGGCCGGTTACATGATGTATGGCGGCCGCATCATCATCCTCGGTGAGTCGGGCGAGCGCGTAGGTGAGGACATGTCCGGCGGTGAAATTTTTGTCGCCGGCAAGATCAAGGACCTGGGCTCAGACGCGTTGTTGACAGATATCACTCAGACTGAGATCGACGAGATTCACGAATTCCTTGAGCGCTACCAGTTGCCGCACGGCGGGGGGTTCTCGAAGATCGTCAACGCCGGCAAAAAATTGCGTTACGGTACCGCCGAGCGGCAGATACGCAGTATTCCTTTCACAGCATTTTCGGGCAATTCTCCTTACTGGAATTCCAAAGTACAGGAGGACATAGCAGTCAAGTCGCAAAGCGGGCGCTATCGTATCCGTGGCTACGGCGCGGCGCGAGCGCTGCCGCATCTGTCCGATCTCGCTTTTCGCAAAGATCTGTCGCGTGCCGGGCAAGACCTTGAGGTGATCAATAAGGTTCGTATGCGCACTGAGATTGGCGGCATAAATGGCGCCGAGCCCTTAAAGCTCAGTATGCCGGTAATGATTGCGCCAATGAGTTACGGTGCGATCAGTCGCTCAACCAAGCAGGCCATTGCCATGGCCTCTGCCTTATCGGGGATTGCCGAGAATACTGGTGAGGGCGGCATGAGCGATGCGCAGCGCGATGCTGCCGGGCAGTTGATTTTCCAGTGTCTGGGTGGGCGCCTGGGCTGGAATATCCACGACATGCGCCGGGCCGATGCACTCGAGATCTATATCTCGCAGGGCGCCAAGCCGGGGCTGGGCGGTCAGTTGATGGCAAAGAAAGTGACACCTGAGCTTGCCGCAATTCGCGGCATCCCGGCAGGCATTGATCTGCGCTCACCTTCGCGCCACCCCGACATACTCGGTGCCGACGATCTCGTCATCAAGGTTGAGGAGTTCAGAGAGGCGACCGGCTACCGGGTGCCGATTAGCGTCAAACTCGGTGCTGGCCGTATCCGTGACGACATCAAAATTGCTGTTAAGGACGGATTCGATTTCATCGAGCTGGATGGTATGCAAGGTTCTACCGGTGCCGGCAGTGCTGAAGTGATTGACAACGTCGGTATTCCGACGCTGGCAGCCATCGTTGAGGCGCTAGAGGCGCTGGCCGAAATCGATGCCCGCAGCCGTACCCAACTGGTGCTGATGGGTGGATTGCGTGACGGCATTGATGCTGTCAAGGCACTGTGCTTGGGTGCTGATGCTGTTGCTTTCGGAACCTCGATCATTATCGCGGGTGGCTGTATTGCCTGTATGCAGTGTCACGTCGGCCAGTGTGTGACCGGTATCGCTACCCAGGATCCTGCGCACGAGCAGCGCTACCACGTGGACATTGAAGCCCACAACATCCATCGCTTTCTGGAAAGCGTGCGCTGGCAGATCGCGGCCCTTACCCAGGCGCTGGGCTACGATGATGTCGGCGACCTTAACCGCGACGAACTGGTAGCGCTTACCCCGGAAGCGGCTGCCATCACTGGGTTAGCCTTGGCGCCGGCTGCAACATCCTCCACCGGTGCGGCCGCTGCTGCCAGGATGGCGACATGAGCGTATACAACCTAGAGCGCATCCGGATGCCGGCAGTGCCGCCGATCTTCAAAGACGACACCGGCAATCGGCATTATGTGCCGGCACCTTGCCAGGTTGCCTGCCCGGTTGGCACTGATGCACCGTCTTATATCGCCTACATCTGGGAGAAAAAGTACCCGCAGGCCTTCGAGGCGATCACGGCTAGCAACCCATTCAGTTCCATTTGTGGCCGTGTCTGCGATGCGCCTTGTGAGCCGGCCTGTCGTCGCCAGAGTAGCGACGGGGCCTTGCAGATTCGCAACCTCAAGCGTTTCGTTATGGAGCAACTGGGTACAGAGCATGTTGCTAAGCCAGTCCCCGTTAGCCGCAGCGAAACAGTGGCTATCGTGGGCGCGGGACCGGCCGGCTTGAGCGCGGCCAACGACCTGTGTACGGCGGGTTTTGCCGTTGACGTCTACGAGATGACCGATCGCCCCGGCGGAATGATGGCCTGGGGCATCCCCGAGTTCCGCTTGCCAGCTGGCATTATTGAGCAGGACATTAAGCGCCTCCAGCAAAAATGCCCGGGCTTGACGCTGCATCTCAATACTGCGCTTGGCCGTGATCTGACTCTGCAGGAACTAAAAGCCAGGCACAGTGCAGTGTTGCTGACTATTGGCGCATGGTGGGGTAAGCCGATGGGAATTCCTGGCGAGGATCACGGGCAAGTGGTCGATGGCGTCAGTTTTTTA
>Ga0208132_1000558_pt1 | contig 17330 bp, 22 predicted proteins | sample ETNtaG_16_FD_185785 | JGI IMG/M metagenome (GOLD analysis project Ga0208132, IMG submission 185785) | Marine microbial and viral communities from oxygen minimum zone, Eastern Pacific Ocean - ETNP201406SV199 (SPAdes) (version 2) | ecosystem: Environmental > Aquatic > Marine > Oceanic ... | reverse complement strand
CTAGTGCAAATAAATAACCTTTGCCAAAACTACATGCTTTTGCCCCTAAAGATAAAGCTTTTAGAACATGAGTTCCTCTTCTAACTCCTCCATCTAAAATTACTTCTATTTTATCTCCGACGGCATCTACTATTTCAGCCAACTGATCAAAGGGCGCTCTAGAGCCATCTAGCTGTCTTCCTCCATGATTAGAAATCATTATTGCTGTACAACCAATATCAATAGCTCGTTTAGCATCTTCAACTGACATGACGCCTTTTAAAGCAAAAGGGCCGTTCCATTTTTTGACACAATATTCAGCATCTTTCCAATTCATCGATGGATCAAATTGTTCATTAATATAATCCATAATTGACTTATCAATTTTACTTCCTTTTTCGGTCATATGAATAATGTTTGCTAAAGTGAATTTTTCATGAAGCAAATTGTTTAAGGTCCAACCAGGATGTAATGCAAAACTTAATAAACTTGCTAATGTTAATTTGGGAGGCGTTGTAAATCCAGTTCTATGATCTCTTTCTCTATTACCTGCTACAACTGTATCAACAGTTAAGCACATACTATTAAACCCAACCTGCTTACATCTTTCTATTAAATTGTCTGTTAGCCCTCTATCTTTATGAATATAAAGTTGAAATAATTTAGGACCTTTAGTCAATTCTCCTATTTCTTCAATGCTAACGGTTGCCATGGTTGATATGCCAAACATTGTACCCATTTTTTCTGCAGCTTTTGCCGTCGCCCTTTCTCCTTCGTGATGGTAAAGACGATGCATTGCGGTTGCTGAAAGAAAAAGTGGAAAATCAATTTTTTGTCCTAAAACTGTTGTAGAAATATCTATATTGCCAACATCAGCCAAAACATTTGGAATTAAGTCACAATCATTAAATGCTGCTGTATTCCTTTTTAGAGTTACTTCGTCATCTGCGCCACCATCAATATAGTTATATATGGGAGATGGTAATTTCCTTCTTGCTAATTCTCTAAAATCATCAAAATTATGACAATTTCTTAAATTCATAATTAAATGTATTTTAATATTTTTTAAGGAAATTGAACATGTAACTATTAGCCCCAGGGTTTTTGTCTCCTAAGCTAGCATTTGATATATGATTATATGAAAAACCTAGTTCACTATTAGAAAATAAATCTAAAGATAGTTGCAGTTCACTTTTAAACTCTAAAACATGGCCTAAATCTTTACCATCTCCCTCTCCATATAATCCTGGAGTAAAACTTGGGGTTATATTAAGTTTACCAATGTTATACTGAGCTTGAACACCTGTATATACGTATCCAGCATTGTTTTCAGTTATCATAAAACCTGTTACTGGAGATAAGGTACCTAAAAAACTATTTCTTGTTAAATTTTCATTTTGGTGCTGCATTCCAAACAATCCTGCTTTTTGCCCATCATCGCTAAAATCAAACATGCCTGTATAAAAGTTTATTTCATGCTCGTTAAAAGCATTTTTATCTTCCTCACTGTTGGCAGGTAACACCAAAGCAAACAATGTAAAAAATAATCCTAACGTTCTCATTTGTCTCTAAATATAAAATTAATCTATGTAATAAATCTCATTTAATAAATACTTTTCTAAATATTAATATGCCTCCAAAAATAAATAATAGCAAAGGAAATAGCCACAATAAATAAGTTTTTTTATTTATTTCTGTATCATAAGATATCCATTCACCATACTGGTTTTTTAGATAATCATAAATTTGTTTTTCTGTGTTTCCTTCTTTAATTTTTTTTTTTATGAGTAATTTCATACTTACAGCAAAATCTGATTGAGAATCATATACGGACTGACCTTGACAAATTAAGCATCTTAAATTTTTAGAGATTTTATTCACTAAAACATTATTATTATTTGCAATTAAATCTCCTTGGCAAAAAAAGGTATACAAAAAAATTAACAATATAAATTTTTTAAATTTCATTAGTTTGTTATTTGTTCAATCTCTCTCATGTTTTTTTTAGTTAGTGGTCCAATAAATTTTTTTACAATTTTTTGATCTTTATTTATAATAAATGTTTCTGGTATACCGTATGCACCAAGTTCAATGGATATAGTGCCGTCCGGATCAATTAAAATTTTTGAGAATGGATTACCAAAATCATTAATAAATTTTTTCGCATTGGTAGGTCTGTCCTTATAATTTAATCCAACTAAATTTATCTTAGAATTGTTGCTTAAATCCATGAGAAAATGATGTTCTGATCTACATGGCAAGCACCAAGATGCCCAAATATTAATTATTGTAAATTTATTATTTGAAATTAATTGACCAAAATTTATTTCAACTTCTGAGAATAAATCTTTGCCAGAAAATTGAACTATATTTTTATTATTTAGTTCATTGGGAATATATATATTTGTTTTATAGAGACCTTTGTAGAACAATATAAAAATAAAAATAAAAATAAAAACTATTGTTAGATAAATAATATTTTTTTTCATTTTATTTTCTTAACAAAACTTATTAAGCCTCCAAAAACTAAAAATAATATTGAGATCCATATCCAAATCATAAGAGGTTTAACTTGATATCTAACATTAAAGTAATTTTCCCCTTTTAATAAATTTATTACTAAAAATTTATCAGAGAAAATTGATGTTTTTATATCGGCTTCGCTAGTTGATATAGCTGGTTGATTATAAACTCTAATCTCTGGATTTAAAGTTATTATATTTTTTTTTTCATCTTCAATTTCAAAATTAGCTATAATAGATTCGTAGTTTTTTTCTTTATAAGTTTCTATTTTCTTAAATTTAATCAAACTATTGTTAAACTTCATTTCTTCCCCAATTTTCATATTTGCAGAAAATTCATTTGAAAATATTCCATTGAATAAAATGCTTAAAATAAACAAACTAAAACCAAAATGAGAAATGTTTTGAGAAAGATTGGAATTTTTTTTAAAAAAATCTCTTAAGGTATTAAATAATAAATAAATAGCCACAGCAATTAAAGCTGTTATAAATAAATGTTGTGAACTTGTTTTTTCAATTACTAAATAAGCAATCATAAAAGAACTTAGTAAAAGTATTATTTGATGTATTTTTATTTTTTTAAATTTATCTTTAATCCATTTTATGTTAGGTCCAATCGCCATAAATATTAAAAAAGGAATTAAAAATGGAATTAGTAATTTGTGATAAAATGGTGTACCGACAGAAATTTTTTCCTCTACTAATACTTCCAAAAAAATTGGATAAGTAGTTCCAATTAGAATAACTGATAAAAAATACATCATAAACCAATTATTAATTAATATTGATGTTTCTTTACTCAGCCAAAAAAAATTTTTTTGTGATTCTCTTTCTTTTGTTTGATAAAAAAAGAATATCATTACTGATAAAAATATTAATATAAATAAAAATATTAAAATAAATATTCCTCTCCCAGGATCATTTGCAAAAGTATGAACGGAATTTAAAATTCCTGATCTAACTAAAAAAGTGCCACTCATACTTAGTGTAAATGTTGCAATGGATAATATTAATGTCCAGGATTTAAGTATAAGTCTTTTTTCTAAAACAATGATGGTGTGTAACAAGGCTGTTAAACATAGCCATGGCATAAGTGATACATTTTCAACAGGATCCCAAAACCAAAATCCTCCCCAACCAAGTTCGTAATAAGCCCAAATAGCACCAAGCATAATTCCTAAAGTTAAAAAAATCCATGAAACAAAAATCCATTTTTTAATATGTATAGCCCACTTGCTATTAATATTTTTTTGAACCAAAGCAGCAAGAGATGAAGAAAAAATTATTGAAGATCCAACGTAGCCTAAATATAAAATTGGTGGATGTATTGCTAAAGCTGGGTCTTGTAAAATAGGATTTAAGCCTAGACCTTCCTTGGGTATCGGAAATAAACTATTAAATGGATTTGAAGTAAACAATAAAAATAAAAAAAATCCTGAAATAATAATTTGTTGGAAAAAAAGAGTTAAAAGCCTGTATTTTTTTGGTTGGTTTTTTGAATTAACTAAAAATAAAAATATAAAAAGCGTTAAAACAAGCAACCAAAGTAATAAACTCCCTTCATGATTTCCCCATGTTCCTGAAATTTTATAAAAGATAGGCTTAGTATTGTGAGAATTATTATAAACGGTTTCATTAGAAAAATCAGAAATTATAAAAGAATAAACTAAACAAAAAAAACTTAAGACAATTGAAAATAATTGAAGAAAAGAAATCGAATAAATATTTTTTTGTAAAGTTTTATTACCATCTCTAAGACATATAAATGAATAACATAATAGACCTAAAGATAAAATTAACCCTAGGACAAGAAAATAATGTCCTAGTTGACTGGGCAGCACTTACTTGATCTCCAATGCTTCTTTAACTTCTGGTGGCATATAATTTTCATCATGTTTTGCTAATATTTTTTTTGCATTTAAAAAATTACGATCTCTTAAAAACCCCTCAGCAACTACTCCTTTTCCCTCCGCAAACAAATTCGGAACAGTTCCTGAAAAACTGACATTAATTTCACTTTTGAAATCAGTTATAATAAAATTAATTTGATTTGAGCTTGTTTGAATTGAACTCTCCTTTACCATCCCTCCAACTCTTACTTTTTTATTATCCAATTCAGTAAGATTTTTTATTTCTGTTGGTGAAATAAAATAAATAACATTTTCTTCCAAAGATTTTAAAACTAAAAAAATAGTTAAAATAATTGTTAAAAAAATAAACGATAAAAACAGTATTCTTAACTTAACTTTTTTACCATACATGGATTGTAAAGTTAAATTTTAGAGATAGAAGTATTTGCTAGTATTTCTCTGTATATTTCTTGCTTTTTGGCAGATTTAATTTTTTCAGAAGTTAAACTTGCAAACTTAAAGTTAAATTTCAATTGTTCTTTAACTAACTGCAATTTAATTACTGCATATAAAACTGCAAAACAGATCAATGTAAAAGAAAATGCGGACCATACATATATCCCATATCCATTCATTGAAATAATTTCGTTAATCATAATCTATCAAGTCCTTTATTCTTAATTTTTATCAGTTCTGTATTATATTTCATCAAAAATATCAAAAGAGAAAAAAGAGCAAATGCCGCAGTCATTATTACTAAAGGAACAAGCATTGACGTGTGAATTGACGTCTCAGAAAGCAATCTTACAGAAGAGGTTTGATGTAATGTTGACCACCAATCCACTGAAAATTTAATTATTGGTACATTAATAAGCCCTAAAATTGCTATGATTGAGGTAATTTTATTGGCTTGATTTTTCTCTTCGTAAATTCGCCAGGCCAAAATATAAATCATATAAAATAGCGCTAAGATTAACATTGAAGTAATTCTTGCATCCCAAGCCCACCAAGTTCCCCAGGTTGGTTTACCCCATATAGATCCGGTAACCAGAGCGACGATATTAAAAACCAAACCGGATGGAGCTAAACTTTTTGCAATCAATGGAAAATTTTTGTTTTTAAATACTAAAATTCCAAATGATAAAATTGCTATTATAGAAAATATACCAAGCGATATCCATGCAGATGGAACATGAACATACATGATTCTAACTGAATGACTTTGAATATAATCTTCAGGTGATAAAACTAAAGCTTCAACTAATCCTATACTCAGCACTAAAATAAAAATAAAAAAAACATATTTAGGTGCTTTAGAAGTTATTGAGAATATTTTATTTGGCTCAAAATAATTAAACATAATACGGAACTATATACACAATAAATTAAATTAATTTTAAGAAATTGTCTATTTTTTAGGATTTTTACACGTTCCGTATATTTAAGAAAGAAAATCTGCGAAAAATAAACCTTCTTTTCACATATCTTTCGATATGTGAAAGAAAGTTTAGACTCGTCGTTGTAATGTGCTACCGTCAAGTCAATGCCCTTGTGAATCCAGTGTGCATCCAGGGTGGATTTTTCTACACATGGGCAATTAAAAGTTGCCTTTTAATTAAGTTCATCAGAACACAATCTAAAAATTTATTATATGATTTATGTCAAGTAATTTTATTTAATTGGAATACAATGTTTAAATGATTGTGGAAAAAACTCTGATCAAGAATACATCGAGGGAGATAAATAAAGGAAACAGTAGTATCCTTGATCAGAATATTTTTAATTTAGTTAAAGTATTTGTCTAAGTTTTGAGATAATTGTGTTTAAATAGTGTCACATTAGCTAATTTGAGGGTTTAAAATAGCTAGATCCTTTTTTTCCAGAAAATATTTCATTTATCAGAGGATGTTTTATTGGATCATCTGAATTATCTACTAAAAGATTTTGTTCCGATACATAAGCCTCATAAGTAACATCATCATTTTCTGCTAATAGATGATAGAATGGTTGATCCTTTCTTGGTCTTACATTTTTTGGGATTGATTGATACCATTCTTCAGAGTTATTGAACTCAAAATCAACATCATAAATTACACCTCTAAAATTAAAGTGTTTGTGTCTTACTATATCGCCAATTGAGAATTTTGCTTTTTGAACAGTCACTTGATTAAATATGAATATTTAATTTAAAAAATCAATAAAAAAAATGCGATTGTTTTATTAATCTGTTAATATGTTGACGTGAATAAATCTTTGCTTAAATTTGTCACTGATTTTGGTCCATTATTAGTTTTTTTATTGTTTTATTACAATAGTGATAAAAACTTAGAAATTGCGATACCACCATTTATTATTGCAACAATTCTAGCGTTAATTGTCGTTTGGATATTGGAAAAAAAAATTCCAATGGTTCCTTTAATCGGAGGAATTTTAATTACGCTGTTTGGAGGACTTACAATTTACTTTAATAATCCAATATTTATCTATATTAAACCAACAATAATAAATATTTTATTTGGACTCGCAATACTTTTTGGAAAGTATTTTTCTAAAGAACCAGTATTAAAAAAAATTCTTGGAAAATCTTTACCTTTAACCGACGAGGGATGGAAAATATTAAATGATAGGTGGATGTATTTTTTCTTTAGTTTGGCTTTAATCAATGAGATTGTCTGGAGAACACAAACAGAGGAATTTTGGGTTAATTTTAAAGTTTGGGGATTGTTACCAATAACTTTTGTTTTTTCAGCATTCCAAATTTCATTAATTAATAAATATAAAATTAATGAATAGAAATTTAAAATTAGTTATAAACAACTCTTTTAATGACCAAGTTAAAAAATATTTTTTTGAAAAATATGAATTAAAAATTATCTTTGATTTGTATGCGCAAATGGTATCCGAGGGCTCCTGGAAAGATTATGGCCTTACGATTTCTAGTAAACAAGTTGGTTTTAGTGTTTTTAAAAATGCAGCAGAAAATTCAATGTATAAAATTTGCAAAAATTTCAGACCGCCAAATAAGAATCTTAAATATTTGATTATAGACTCTAGAGAAAAAATATTAAAAAACTCTTACAACTTAAAAAATCTGCTAAACAATATCAATTGGAAAAAATTATAGATCTTTATTATCTTCTTTGTCCAAATAATCTAAGCAGCATTATAAATAGATTAATAAAATCTAAGTATAAAGTTAAAGCACCCATCACAGCTTTTTTACCCATTAACTCTCCACTATCAGATGCTGCATACATATTTTTAATTTTCTGGGTATCATATGCAGTTAAACCTACAAAAATTAGAACTCCAAGTATTGAAATTACAAAGTACATCATTGAAGATTTTAAGAAAATATTAACTAAAGATGCAATAATTATTCCAATTAAACCCATCATTAAAAACGATCCAAGTTTTGTTAGATCTCTTTTAGTTGTATATCCATAAATGCTCATAGCACCAAAAGTTGCTGAAGTTATAAAAAAGACTCTAGCAACACTTGCTCCGGTATAAATTAATAATATCCAAGATAATGATAATCCCATTAATGCTGCAAATACCCAAAATACAGTTTGTGCTTTTGATGCACTCATCTTTTTAATACCAAAACTCATATAAAAAACTATTCCAAGTGGAGCCAACATCACCACCCACTTTAAGCTTGAGAAGAATAACGCATTACCAAAATTTGTGAAACCAGCTATTGCTCCACTAGCATCTGTTGCAACTGACATCTTAAATGAAATAAGTGCAATAATTCCTGTCAGTAATATTCCTGTTGCCATATAATTATAAACTTTAAGCATGTAGGCTCTTAAGCCTTCGTCCATTACTACAGTTGATTTTGTAGCTTCTCTTACTTTGTTTAAAATATTTTGTTTATTGAATTCCATGCGTCTTATATAATAGCCTTTTACTATTTATTCAAGATACCTTAAAAAAAGCTCAATAAATATTTAATATTTAATGAATTATAAAAAATTAGGAAATACAGATCTTGTTGTAAGTACAATTTGTCTTGGAACCATGACTTGGGGTGAACAAAACACCATGGAAGAGGGATTTGAGCAAATGGACTATGCATTAGATCAAGATATAAATTTTTTTGATGCCGCTGAAATGTATCCTTCTCCTTGTAGAAAAGAAACATATGGTGAAACAGAAAAAATTATTGGACATTGGTTTAGTGAAAGAAAAAATAGAGATAAAATTATTTTAGCTTCAAAAATTTCTGGACCTGGAATGGATTATATACGTGGTGGAGGACTGCAATTTTCGGAAAAAAATATTTCTATTGCTATAGAAAACAGTTTAAAAAGATTAAAAACTGATTACATCGACTTATATCAATTGCATTGGCCTGAAAGAAAAACCAATTTTTTTGGAAGGCTAGGATATGAACATAGGGAAGATTCTAATGAGTGGAATGATTTTGAAAAAATTTTAATTGTGTTAGAAAATTTCATAAAAGAAGGTAAAATCCGCTATATTGGTTTGTCAAATGAAACATCATGGGGTTTGTCAAAATTTTTAGAAGTTTCAAAGTTAAAAAAATTGCCAAAAATGATGTCAGTTCAAAATGCATACAATTTGCTTTGTAGAACCTATGAAATAGGATTAGCAGAAATTTCAATTAGAGAAAAAAGTGGATTATTAGCATACTCACCTCTTGCTGGTGGATTTTTAACAGGAAAATATCGAAATAAGAATTTGCCTGAAAATTCAAGACAAAAACTATTTGCTGAATATTACACCAGATATAGCAAACCTTATGCTGCCGAAGTTATAGAAAAGTATTTTAATATATCAAAAAAATTTGATTTAAATTTTGCTCAAATGTCTATTAAATTTTGTGAAATTCAAAAATTTATAACTTCAACAATAATTGGCGCAACCACTATGGAACAGTTGAAAACCAATATAGAAAGTGTAAATGTAACTTTAGAAAAAGAAGTAATAAAAGAAATAAACAATATTCACTTAATGCATTCAAATCCATGTCCTTAATTAAAAAAATATTTATAAATTTAATAATTTTATCTTTCATATCGATTTCATTTGTTAATGCCGAAGAATTGAAAACTGTTGGAAAATTTAAAGATTGGGAAACTTTAGTACTAATAAATGATACTGAAAAAGTTTGTTTTGCACAGTCAAAACCAGTTTTGCAATCTCCAAAAAAATATATAAGAGAAGCAAGATTATTTGTAAGTTTTAGACCAAACGATAAAATTTCAGATGAGATAAGTACTACTTCTGCATATGAATACAATAGTCAAAATTCAATTACTGCAAAATCAGGGAAGTCAAAATTTAAATTTGATATTGCACAGGGAAGCTTCGCGTGGATAGCTGATTCAAAAATAGAAAAAAAAATGATTAAAAAAATGAAAAAAGCATCCAGAATGATGATTACAGGATATAATCAATCAGGATCTCAAACCATTGATCATTACTCTTTAATGGGTTTTACAAAAGCTTATAACGCAGCAAAAAAAAGCTGCACTTAATTTTTATTATTAATTCTTAAATGAAATCCAAAAAGAAAATTGTGCTCGCCTACTCAGGCGGGTTAGACACCTCCATCATTTTAAAATGGCTTCAAGAAAATTATAAAGCAGAAGTAATTGCTTACACTGCTGATATAGGACAAGAAATTGATGGAAAAAAAATAATTCGAAACGCTAAAAAACTTGGTGTTAAAAATATAATTATCGAGAATTTAAAAGATACTTTTGTAAAAGAATATGTTTATCCAATAATCAGAGGACATGCTTTATATGAAGGTGTCTATTTATTAGGCACATCCATTGCAAGACCGCTTATTGCAAAAAGACAAATTGCTATTGCAAAAAAATTTAAATCTTATGCAGTGTCGCATGGAGCAACTGGAAAAGGTAATGACCAGGTAAGATTTGAACTTGGGTATCATTATTTCGGACCTAAAATAAAAGTAATTGCACCATGGAGAATTTGGAAATTAAATTCAAGGACAGATCTAGTTAAATATGCAAAAAAAAACAAAATTACTATTCCAAAAGATAAAAAAGGAGCTCATCCTTTTTCTGTTGATGATAATTTATTTCATACATCAACAGAGGGTAAGGTTTTAGAAAACCCAAAAAACCAAGCTCCAGAGTTTATTTTTCAAAGAACAACTTCGCCTGAAAAAGCTCCTAACAAAGCTTCTTATGTAACAATTGGATTTAAGAATGGAGATCCAATAACTGTTAATGGTAAAAAATTATCTCCAGGAAATCTTTTACAAAAATTAAATATTCTTGCAGGTAAAAATGGAATTGGCAGAGTTGATCTTGTTGAAAATAGATTTATTGGAATAAAATCTAGAGGTATTTATGAAACTCCTGGTGGAACATTATTAATGATAGCTCATAGAGCAATTGAATCAGTAACTTTAGATAAAAAAACAATGCATAAAAAAGATGAAGTTATGCCAAAGTATGCTGAACTTATTTACAATGGTTATTGGTATTCAAAAGCAAGGTTTAAACTTCAAAAAATTGTGGATCTAAAAAGAAATAAAGTAAATGGATCTATTAAACTTAAATTATACAAAGGAAATATTACAATTGTTTCTAGACAAACAAGGAGTAATGCTTATTCAATGAAAAAGGTGTCTTTTGAAGAAAATAAAACATTCAACAAATCAAACGTTGAAAGATTTATTAATTTTCATAAGAAAAAACTTTGCTAAAACTAGACTCGCGCCCATATCTTGGGGTACAAATCTGTACCTGGGCGGTCACCAGACTTTAGGCCTTTTTCGATCATGTCTGGACTGTGGTCCGGATCCATTCCGTAATCGCGAAATTTAATGCGCATGTCGTCACCCAACCACTTGGTAGTAAAAACTCGTAACTCACAGTCATCATCTAGTTTTCCCGAGCCACCGTGAATTGTACGACCGTTAAAGGCAATGCAATCACCTGGTTCTATGTCCCAACTGATAACACCGAAGCGTTCAGGATCTGCATTGATGTCTGGAAATTCTTGTTCAGCAATTTCAGAGAAGTCAACTTGATCAACATTTTTTTTTCTTTCAGGATTGAGATCACCGAAATTGTACTGTTTAAAAACAGATTTCAGATTGTGCGAACCTGGTACAAAGGACAATGAACTTTTTCGCTTAACTGGTACTAAAGGCAACCAGAGTGAGCAACTGTCATGCCCTTCTACTGACCAATAAGGTTCATCCTGATGCCACGGAGTTTCAAACTGAGTTCCAGTAGATCGCACAAATACTGAATCAAAAAAAAAGTTGATAGTTGCTGAGCCTGTTAACCGACCGCAGATCTGAGCGGCAGGTGAATTAAAAATAAACTTTTTGTACTCCTCAATGTCTTGCCAAGCTGTGTGGTCATAAAACATTGAATGTCCCGAAGTATCCTTATACCATATACGCGAGCGTCTTGTGGGTGCTTCAATATTTGTATCAAGTCCCTTATTTAAAAGCTCAATCCAATCCTTATCAAACATATTCTGCAAAAGTAGAACACCGTCACGTTGATAAGTCTCAACTTCTTCACGAGTGATGGTTCTCAATAAGTCAGAGTTCATGTTGTTTTAATTTTGTTGAGCTTTTTTAAAACACTCAATAGTATTTTTTAATAGGCAAGCAATTGTCATTGGGCCTACTCCACCTGGAACAGGTGTTAATGCTTTTGCAACTTTAGAAACTTCATCAAATGCAACATCACCAACAATGCCTTTGTCAGTTTTGTTAATTCCAACATCAATTACAATTGCATCCTTTTTAACCCAGTCTCCTTTTACAAGCTCTGGCATACCAACGGCCGCAATAATAATGTCAGCTTTTAGACACTCACCCTTTAAATCTTTAGTTTTCGAGTGAGTGATAGTTACCGTGCAATTTTCTTTAAGAAGTAATTGTGTCATAGGTTTTCCATTTAAATTCGATCTACCAACGATAACCGCTTTTTTTCCGGTTAGATTTTTTTCAAATTTTTTAATTAATAGATAACAGCCAAGTGGAGTGCATGGGATTGTACTTTCATATCCAGATGAAAGATTTCCAACATTTATAGGGTGAAAACCATCTACATCCTTATCAGGCGAAATAGCTTCTATTACCTTTTGTTTGTCAATATGCTTAGGGAGAGGTAACTGAACTAATATTCCTGAAACGCTCTCATCTTTATTAAGTTCTTCAATTTTATCTAGTATTGTTTTCTCCTCTACTGTATCAGGATATCTAATTACTTTCGATTTTAAACCAACCTCTATGGCCAGTTTTTCTTTGTTTTTCACATAAATCTTGCTTGGAGCTAATTCCCCAATCAAGATTACAGTTAATCCAGGAACTTTGTTTGTTTTATCTTTAAGATCTGAAATTTCTTTTTTAAGTTCTTCTCTTAATTCTGCGGCAGCTTTTTTTCCGTCAATTAAAATCATTTAGTTAAAAAATTATTGGTGCAATGTAGAGTTTCATACACATTTCTATAAACCAAATCAATAAAAGAAGGATAATTGGTGAGATATCAAACGCACCTAAATTAGGTATAAATCTTCTAATTCTGTTCAAAAAGGGTTCGGTTAATCTATATGTAAAGTCTAAAATAGAATAAACAAATCTATTTTGTGTATTCAAAACATTAAATGCTACAAGCCAACTGATTACGACATTGGCAATAACAACATAGGAATAAATTTTTAGAATTTGTAATACTAAATAAAAAACTGCTATCATTTTTTTTCAACATAAATTGACTGGCTAGGAAATGCAAATGAAGCTCCATTTTTTTCTACAATTTGTTTTATTTCAATTGCAAGTCTCTCTTTAACTTCAAGCCAATTATCCCAGTCATCAGAATTAGTAAAACATCGAATATACATATCAATTGAACTATCTGAAAATTTATCAACTCTAACGGCGTATCCAATTTTTTGATTAAAATCTTTATTTGATTTTATGTAATTTTCTATTTGATCTCTAATTATTTTTAATTGATCAACGGTAGTATCATATTGTAAAGTAATAATCCAACTGACCAACCAATTAGTTGTTTGGCTTACGTTAATAACGGCATTTTCTGCAAATTGAAAATTGGGGATAATTGCTAAAGATTTATTAAACTTTCTAATTGTTGTTGATCTGAAACCAATTCTTTCAACTATTCCCTCGATTATTCCCTCTACATGTATCCAGTCTCCAACTTTAAATCTTTTCTCGACTAAAACTAAAATTCCTGAAATTAAATTTTTAAATAAATCTTGAGCACCTAATGCTACCGCTACACCAAAAAGTCCAAGTCCAGCTATAATTGGGCCAATCTTAATTCCCCATAATTCTAAAACAGCTGCGGCTCCAAGAATAAATATTAAAATTTTAAAAGATTTAATAATCCAACCAATTAATTCTCGAGTTAAAATTTTATCTAGGCCGCTTAAAATATATGAAACAGGTTCGACAATCTGATGAATAATCCAGAAAATTAAAATTGTGATTAATGTTCTATTTATATTTTCAACAAACTCTCGAGTTTCTTCAGAAAAGGAAATGTAATAACTTGCAAGAAAAAAACCTAAAACTATTGGTAAAAATTTTGCTGGACCTTCCATAGCTCTGACAAGTGTGTCATCAAGTTTATTTGAAGTTCTTTTAGTAATTATTTCAATTTTTTTAATTATTAGCTTGCTAATCAGCCCTCTAAAAACTAAAAACAAAAAGAAGATTCCTAATCCAACTAAAATTTGAAAAATGTTAATACCAAAAAATCCCTTTTCCCAAACTGATAAGAATAAGTCTTTAAAATTAGCAAATACTTCCATAATTAAATTCTATATAACAAAAATTCTTCCTCACCAGGATTAAAAAGAAATATTTTCTTCCATTTAATAGCATTTAGCATTGATGAAGTTTTTTTTCCAATGCACATTAAGTTAGTATTCATCCAATAGTCAACTAATTGATATTTTTTTATCAATTTTAGGAAATTTTTTGCGCTATTTTGAGAATAAACATAGACTATATCGGGCATACTAGATTTTAATTCATCAATAAATTTTTGATCTAGTTCTTCAATAGGATCGGCAGAATAATTTACTAATCTTTGAAGAGAATATCCTTCTGAAATTAAATCTTTATCTAGACTAACAGAAACAATTTCACCACTAACATAAAGAAGTTTTCCGTCTTTTTGACTAAAATTTTGTAATATCAATTCTTTTAAATTATTAACGTTGCCATCGGCGGAATAAACATTTTGAAAACCAACGTTTCTAGCTTTTTTTTCCGTGATACTACCTACACAAAAACAATTAATATTTTTATCTATGCTAGAAACATCTAAACATTTAATTGCGTTGGAACTTGTAAAAATAATTCCTTTGAATTCAGAAAATTTTAAATTTTCATAATCTATTTTCTTAATATTAATTACTGGCATATGAGAAACCTTGTGGCCAAGTCTTTGAAACTTTAATATCATTTCATAACTATCTTCTAGGGATCTTGTTAGTAATATATGCATAATTATTTTTTATAAGAATTTTTAGACTCTTTTTTTAGAATTTCTCCTACTTCTATACCCAATAAAGATGATAATTCAATTTCTTTAGAAGCCTTATGATAAAAACGTTGTTTACCATCTAAAGAGAATAGTTCTGCTTCAAGATTAATTTTATTATCGTTAATATTTGCTATAGCTCCTACAGCTGTTTTGCAATCTCCTTCCAAGATTTTAAGGACGTTTCGTTCAGCTAAAACACACTGTTGAGTAGGTTTATGATTAATTTGACTGAGAAGACTAATAATACTTTTATCGTGATTTCTACATTGTAATGCAACTACTCCTTGTCCTGCACTTGGAATAATTTCTGATGTTGAAAAAATTTGAGATATATTTTTTTTTAAATCTAATGAATGAATTCCTGCAAGTGATAAAATAATAGCATCATATAAATTTTCATTTAATTTATTAATTCTTGTGTCAACATTTCCTCTAATTAATTTGTAATTTAAATCGTCTCTAATTTTTTTTAGTTGAAATTCTCTTCTAAATGAAGAAGTTCCAACAATGGAATTAGATTTGAAATCTTTTAATTGTTGATTGTTTTTACTGATCAAAACTTCTCTTGGATCATTTCTTTCTAAAAAGCAATTTGTTAACAAATCTTTAGTTTCTTCCGATGGCATATCTTTTAGTGCATGAACAGCAATATCAATTTGATTGTTCAATAATTCATTTTCAATTTGTTTAGAAAATAATCCTTTGCCTCCAATTTCTGATAACCTATCTTTTTGATTTAAGTCTCCTGATGTTGTTATTTTTTTTATTTCAACCTCTTCAATCCCATAATCTGATGCAATCTTATGAACTTTGGACCGAGCTCTTTCAGCATAAATTAATGCTAATTTACTAGCTCTTGATCCAATAATAATTTTTTTGCTTTTCATTTAATTGCTTTATACTTCATCTTTATATTGAGATTTTAATATTAATAAAAACTAATTTAATGACAAAAAAACCCATAATTTTAGGAATTGAATCAAGTTGTGATGAAACTGCTGTGGCAGTTATTAAAGGAAATAAAGATATTCCTGAAATTTTATCAAATATTGTTTCAAGCCAAGTAGATATCCATAAAGAATTTGGAGGAGTAGTTCCAGAACTTGCAGCACGATCCCATATGGAAAAGATTGATCTAATTGCAAAAAAAGCAATTGATGAAAGTGGCGTAAAATTAAAAGATATTGATGCAGTTGCGGCTACTGCTGGACCAGGATTAATTGTTTGTTTGTCTGTAGGTTTAAGTTTTGGAAAAGCAATTGCAGGGTCTTTGAACAAACCGTTCATTGCAGTGAATCATCTTGAAGGTCATGCTTTAAGTCCAAAACTTAATTCAAAAATAGAATATCCTTATTTACTTTTATTAATCTCGGGAGGTCATACTCAATATTTAAGCGTTGAAAGTTTAGGAAAATATAAAAGATTAGGTACAACTATTGATGATGCTTTAGGGGAAACATTTGATAAAACAGCTAAACTTCTTGGGATTGAATTTCCAGGAGGACCAAAGATAGAGGAATTTGCAAAAAAAGGTGATCCAAATAAATTTAAACTTCCTAAACCAATTATAAACAAAGGTGGATGTAATTTATCTTTTGCAGGTTTAAAAACTGCTGTTCTTAGAATAACAAAAGAAATAAAATCAGAAAAAGAAAAATTTGATTTAGCGGCGTCTTTTCAAAAAACAATTGAAGAAATTTTAAATGAAAAAACTAAAATAGCATTTAAACAATTTAAACAAAGAAACAAAACAACAAAAAATACTTTTGTTATTGCAGGGGGGGTTGCTGCAAATAAAGGCATAAGAAATAAATTAATTACACTAAGTAAAGAAAATAACTTTGAAACAATTTTTCCAGATATTAATCTTTGTAGTGATAACGCAGCTATGATTGCAATGGTCGGTTTGGAAAAATTTCAATTAAATAAATTTGATAATTTAGATTTTCCCGCAAATCCACGATGGGCTTTAGATGAAAATGCAAAATTTTTAAAAGGTGCAGGTGTAAATTTTTAAATTAACAAACTCCACCACCTGACACCACAGTACCGGAACCAGAAGAAGATTTTGAGAAATATTTTTTAATAAATAATAGCATTATAAAAAATTTGGAGTGGATGGGTGCTTTATGTGATACTAATAATAATCTTTACAATAAATATAGTTCAATTATCCATATTGACGGAACATCTAGAACACAAATAATTAAAAATAAAGACTCTTTAACTTACAAACTATTAAAAAATCTCAAAAACGAAGGTTCAGATATATTGGTTAATACTTCTTTTAATATATCAAAAGATCCTGTTGTTTTTGATTTATTTGATGCCTATGTAAATATGAAAAGAATGAATATAAAATATATTTTAATGGAAGATGGTTTATTTGAGACTAGGAATATATGAAAAGAATAATTAACTATTTTTCA
>Ga0208132_1000549_pt1 | contig 17409 bp, 17 predicted proteins | sample ETNtaG_16_FD_185785 | JGI IMG/M metagenome (GOLD analysis project Ga0208132, IMG submission 185785) | Marine microbial and viral communities from oxygen minimum zone, Eastern Pacific Ocean - ETNP201406SV199 (SPAdes) (version 2) | ecosystem: Environmental > Aquatic > Marine > Oceanic ... | reverse complement strand
AAGTATGTTCCTTATTGGGTACTGTTAAAAACAGTAGGCCACCAGTTGTTAGAGTTTCACTACATCCTTCCAGAAACTGGACAGGGTTTGCCAGATGCTCAATAAAGTGATTTGCTATCAGGAAATCGAAGTTGTGGGATCTAAGAGAGCGAAGTCTCTGCGGATCATTGAAGTCGACGATTAAATCTGGGTCGATAATACCTGCAGCGAGATCCATCAATTCCGGAAAAATAGCAAGCGCATTAGATTTTGATAATCGATCTGCATATATAACCCGCGCTTTATCCTCATCTACCGGAAGTGGGTTGTTGAGTGGCCCAAACTCCACCCCGTAACCGGCCAAATAACGTAAAGACAGATTTTCCTTTATTCTCATAGTTTCTATGGCCAAGAGTAAGTAAGGCTTTCCCCGAGGTGTTTGAAGCCTCATCAGGACAGAGGCATTTTTAGACAATGCCAATGTCCGATTACTGGTAAGCCGTGTAGGAACGATACCAGCGATCGCCTGATTATAGAGTCGCCTCTACCGTGCTTCCCGACTCATCCTGCCGGTTTACCTACCTGCAAGTTAACAATGCCATAAAGTCAAAGTAGGTTAGTCGGAATATATAAGAGCCTGCAGCGAGCAGGGATTGCACCGGCAATACCGATCGATGAAGCCGCTCCTACAGCAGAACTTTCTCACTCTTATGTTGCTAGTCGCAATACCCCACTAACACGGAAAACTCCTCAGCCTTTTCGACTATTCCGTATGTCTGAGTCCTTCTGAATAGGCCGCCGTTACTTTCCCACCCTTGTCGTATTCGACTCCGTTCCATTCCTTATTCTCTTTATATTGTCCGACATACTTTCTTCCATCGGCATATGTGTAGGTTCCCTGGCCACTTCTTTTGCCTTCCCTCCATTCCCCAACGTACTTATCTCCGGAGGGATGGGTCCAAGTGCCTTGACCATGCATTTGGTTATCCTGCCATTCCCCAACATATTTTACTCCGTCGGAAAAGGTAAAGGTGCCTTGGCCATGGAATCTTTCCTCCCTGAATTCTCCGACATACTCTGCCCCGTCAGGAAAGGTATAGGTGCCTTGGCCATACCATTTTCCATCCTTGTATTCCCCAACATAGCTTCTGCCATCCGCCCACGTATAGGCACCCTTACCATTCTCTATACCTTCCTTGAATTCACCAACGTACTTATTCCCATTGCTCCATGTAAGAGTCCCATGGCCATTTTTTTTACCGTGCTTCCACTGCCCAGCATAGATACTTCCATTAGCATATGTTTTAGTACCCTGACCATGGGGTTCCCACTGACCCCATTTATGCCTCGCCTCCCCGACGTACTGATCACCGCTGTCATAAGTAATCGTTCGCGTATCCCCATAGGCGCAAGGTATCAAAAGTCCGCAGAGGAATGCAGCAGTAAGTAGACGGTTCATTTCACCATATTACTCCCCTAGCTTGAAAAAGGTAAATGGCACGGGTGAGGCCAAACCGGGCGGTAGCGTGGCCCTGTTTTGCCGTTTCTACCGGCGTGGGTATTGGCTAGAGATCACTAGATGCCGCGTTTAACGTGATTTATGTGATGGGTGTCACATACTTTTGCCATTTACTCTGAACTTCAGTGACGCCTGTCACATACACCTTATGACTATTTGCCCAAAATGGTAGCACTGAGATTAACAAAATGAACTATTAACAGGAGACAGGGCAATGACTAAGGAAATGAAAATACACAGACTGAATAGCAAACTAATGAGAGTATCCAAATTAATTGTATTTGGGGGCATATATCTGCTATTAACTGCTTGTGGAGGCGGCGGTACTTCAAGTGGATCGCAACCTGCATATGTGGGCACATGGCATGTGTTGACCCAGACTCTCCTTGGAAGTGGGGTTGCAACACCTCTTGTAATGGATATTTCAGGTCACAATGCGCAACTGGTGATCAGTGAAAATCAATGGGTGGCCAAAGATAACGATCCTTCAAGTGGGTGTAACAGTGTGACCCTCTCACTTAGTGTTACAGGGAATTCATGGACTTCCACAATACTGAGCAAAGACGGTAACTGCCCCGATTACACAGGCCCGAATTACAGTGGAACATGGTCAGTAAGTAACGGTATATTGACCTGGAAAATGGGAACACTTGTCTCCTGGACTGCTGAGTAAAGAATATTTACCTGCACCATTTTCGACTGACTGAAGACCCCGCTCCGGCGGGGTTTTCTTTTGGAATCACGCAATACAGGCCTGAATCTTCCTCATTGAGCCGCCAGTTTGCAGGATGTCTTCGATTACTGGGGTCACCTACTAGCGAATGTGATGGAGATCACAATCCTGACCTCATTGCGTGGATCTGGGTGACGGCCATCACTTACACCCCGAAACTTTTTGCCCAAAATGGCGTCACTGAAACTAACCAGGTGAACCATTAACAGGAGATATTGCAATGAACAAGCAGAAACAGGAGTTGAAAACAGTTTGTGGCGGATTGTATCGCCCCTGGGGGAAGTAGACGATGGAATACATTAAATCAAAAAGTACGTTTGGGCGAACTATTGGCCTCGCCTATGCACTATTTAACTATTTGTCAGCTGTTTTGGTACTTGGATATGGGATTTTCTGGTTTGCAAATCTGTATGTGCCTGTGACAATTGATTCCGGTGTAAAAGTGTCATTAAAAACAGCATTATTGGTTAACACACTCTTAATATTATTTTTTGCTGTGCAACATACAATTCAGGCGCGACCCTGGTTCAAGAAATTCTTTATCAAGTGTACTCATAAAAGCATTGAGCGGTCTACCTATGTGCTTTTTTCAAACATTGCCTTTCTGTTGTTTTATGTATTTTGGAAAGATACTGGCGGTCAGATTTGGCAGGTTGAAAATAAAATAGGAATAATAATTCTTTGGATAATATATGGTGCTGGCTGGCTATTGGCGTTTACAGCCATTTTCTTAAAAAATCATTTTCATTTCCTTGGCATTCGCCAGGCATTCCTATATTTTCAGAAAAAGGATTTCTCCCAAGAGCCGCTGGTAAAGTTTTTTATTTATTCCCTGGTTAGACACCCTATGTATCTTGGCTTTTTAATGGCATATTGGGCGACTCCGATCATGAGTACAGGCCATTTTATATTTGCCTTGGAAATGACAATATACACATTCATTGGGATCCAATTTGAGGAAAAAATGTTAATAGGCTTTATTGGCAAGAAATATCGGGACTACCAAAACAAAGTTCCGATGCTTATCCCATTTACCCGTTGAATTGCCACACCTGAGTTCTTATCTCCTGCCAATCAGCCTGAATAGCGTATGCCGAATACACCGATTAGGCGACGGAGATACAGGTGATACGAAAATAATTTAACAACAAAAGGGCTTACAAGCAGCAGCAAGTTTGCCCACTTATACCTTCTTGAAAGCCCCGCCAAAGCGGGGCTCTTTCTTTTTCATCACGTCCCCTATTTACAACACTGTTTACAGGGAGGTAACATCGCCGGCAAGAAAAGGCACCAGAGTGGTGTTGCCCTCATAGAACTGATGATCTCGCTTGCGATCGTCGAAGTACTGGCCGTTTTCGCGATACCGCAGTTAACGATTTTCCTGCAAGTGACCGATGAAGGAGGTTCAATTTAGTAGCCCTGTGCGCCTAATAGAGGTGAGGAAATGGGCAGGAATCGGTGTTGTGAGGAATGTAAAGACAACATTGCTAAGTATTGCTGTAAGTAGTTAGAAGTAACGACCTCGCAGGGTTAGCAACCAAACTCTTGCCCGCCCTTTTTTTGAATAGATAGGGGGTCGATTCTTCCCATAAGCAAGGCATAAGAAAGGAGCCTAGAAGATGCCGTCGAAATACGCTGCCGGACAATGTCTTTGTGGCAACATCCAATTCCGCGCGCAATTACCCATCAAATGGTGCGTTCACTGCCACTGTTCCATGTGTCGGATGGCCCACGGCGCGGCTTTCGTGACCTGGGTCAGTGTGCCAAGAGCTCAGTTCAATCTCATCTCAGGAGAAACACACCTGAACTGGTATGCATCCTCTGCGGAGGCATCCCGTGGATTCTGCGGTCACTGTGGTACAACACTTTTCTTTCGTTACGATGACTTCGACCCAGAGATATACGTAACTCTCGCCAATTTTCTAGAGCCGATAGATCACCCTCCATCAGCTCACGTTTTTTACGACACGCACGTCAGTTGGGTACAACTTAGCGATAATCTAGAGCAACACGACGACCTGCCTTTCGACCCGTAGCATTGGTTCAAGACTAGATGCATGAACACAGCACGTGTGGTGTCCGATCGCAGGGTATTCGGGCGGAATTATGAACTTTTTTCGCGGCACTGAAGGCTCAATCAGTCCATTCAATTGGGGAGCGACTTATGACATTTGACCAACAGCTTGAAAAAATCCAAAAAGAAAACGGCTTCATTGCTGCTCTTGATCAAAGTGGGGGCAGCACGCCCAAAGCGCTGCGCCTTTATGGAATCGGCGAGGCCGACTATTCTGACGACGAGGAGATGTTTGATCGGATTCACGAGATGCGCACACGCATCATCACCAGCCCCAGTTTCGGAGGCGACCGCATACTGGGAACGATCCTCTTTGAAAACACAATGAATCGAACCATCAGCGGCATGGGTTCGGCAAACTACCTGTGGCAAAAGAAGCGGGTGGTGCCCTTTCTCAAGGTAGACAGGGGGCTCGAAGAGGAAAAGGATGGAGTACAGATGATGAAGCCGATGCCCGGCCTGGAAGAACTGCTGCGGCAAGCGGGAAGCAATGAGGTATTCGGGACAAAGATGCGTTCCGTAATCAAGGTTGCCAATGGGCCGGGCGTCACGGCCATCGTCGACCAGCAGTTCAAGATCGGAAAGCAGATTATCTCTGCAGGCCTGGTGCCGATCCTCGAACCAGAAGTCGACATTCACAGCGAGACCAAAAGCGCGGCCGAAGAGATGTTGCTGAAACAGCTGATGGAGCACATCAGCGGATTGCCTTCCGGGCAGAAGGTGATGCTGAAATTGAGCCTTCCCAACAGAGACAACCTCTATGCCCCCTGCATCGAGCATCCGAACGTCCTTAAAGTGGTCGCTCTTTCAGGCGGGCACTCCCGTGAGGATGCCAATGCCCTGCTGGCGAGAAATAACGGCATGACGGCCAGCTTCAGTCGAGCCCTGACGGAAGGGCTTACAGCTCAGCAATCGGATGAGGAATTCAACACCATGCTGGACAGCACGATCGAAAGTATCTTTCAGGCCTCGAAAACCTGAACTCTAGGGATGGCCGTTCTACAGGAGGATGAAGGAATTTTCCGGCCAGACCGGTCCACCGAAATGCCCTGCTGAAGCTGCTCGAAAATGACTAAAGGAATCATCCGGAAGATTTGTATATCTCGCAAAACCACTAGGGATTTTGTAACTGATTTTTAAAATGGACATTCATCTTCTCAACAATCATCTCCGAGATTCTGGCATTTGCTTCCTCGGTAATACCTGCGATATGGGGCGTTAAGATCAAATTTTGGATGCCATCGAAACGTTTTCCATCAGCAACCGAAAGTGGCTCGTTTTGATACACGTCGATAGCAGCACCATTTAACCGATTAGAACGTAATGCATCGACGAGCGCACCCTCATCGACAATCCCGCCACGCGATGTATTAATTAGAATCGCGCCCGGCTTCATCTGTGCCAGCCGTTCGTGTGACATCAAGCCACGGGTTTCACTGGTTAAAGGGAGGTGCAAACTAACGGCATCCGCAGTGGCCAACAGCTCCTTTAGCCCAACGATCTTGGCACCTTCTACATGGATGTCATTTTTCGACACATACGGATCGTAAGCAATGACCCGAACGCCCATAGCGTTAACTCGAGTTTCTACTTCTCGGGCAATCTCACCATAGCCAATAAGGCCCAAGGTTTTTTCGGAAATCTCCCGCCCGATCAGCGCTGTTCGTGGCCACGTCCCCGCAATCACGCGATCGCCCGCATGAAAAGAGCCCCTAAAAAGAATTAACAGTGCAGCAACCACGTATTCCGCAACTGCAGTATTGTTTGCGCCGATCGCCGGGTAGACTTCAATGCCCCGTTCTCTACACAGTTCAACATCGATGTTATCGAGACCTACACCAAGACGTCCGATAGCTGATAGCCCGGGAGCCTTGTCCAATAACGGGCGCATAACGTTTGTCCGATTCCGCACGATCAAACCTTTTGCATCACGCAGAACTGAACCAAGCCGACTCTCCTGGTTAACCAGATTTGGGTCATAAATGACCTCGTGACTCTCCCGCAGTTTGGGTAGAACGTCTTCATCCATAAATTCGGTTATGATGATTTTGCTCATTGCAAATCCTTTTGAATCGACGCGGGCAGCGCCGTTACTAGAAAATAAAATATGCCCGCAAACGTAGATAGGGCCCGGCAACTGGGCTCGTTACCCACTGATTGCTTTCTTGAAGCGTTCCCGCAACACAATGGGATGGAGCGGCACCACTGGTAGCGGCCGATTTCCAGCCACTACCTTCGAGATAATCACGCTGGCCTGCTGTACAACTAGCGCATCTGCGAGCACCCCCGCGGTTTCACTGCCTGGGCACTCGATCACGTTTTGACATCCACCGCCACGGGCCATGGCTGCCAGCGAAGTCGCTTCGCTGGTATAGGTTGCCTGGTCCCCGGTCGACCCGTAACTGCCATTGTCGATGATCAGAAGAGTCAGGTTTGCCGGAGCGCGGTTGCCGATGGTCGCCAGAGTGCCGAGATTCATCAGCACCGCGCCATCTCCCTCCAGTGCAACAACCGGTTTGTCGGTTGTCAACGCAAGGCCAAGACCGATTGACGAGCACAGCCCCATGCTGCCCAGCATGTAAAAATGGTTATCCCGGTCACAAACCGAAAAGAGCTCCTGTGATGGGATCCCGATGTTGCAGACCACCAGAGCATCCTTGAACACTGGCACTAGAGTCTTGATTAACTCGTAGCGATTCATACGCCCCCTTCCATCAAGTGAAAATCAATGAAAATAGCAACGGGCGACTCAGCGACCCGGGCATGGTCGACCAGTGGCCCGAGGTTATCCAGGTCTTCTGGCTCGTGACAGTTAAGCACTGGGATCTGCATCAACTTCAGGAGTTCTGGCACGAGCATTCCCATCGGTACCTGGGCCGGAACTTTCTCGCCCGGTGAGCCCCGGTAACTCACCAGCATCACCACAGGAATCTGGAAAAACTGGATTAGCGATTTAAGGGCATTGACCGAGTTTCCCAGGCCCGAGTCCTGCATCAAAATGCAGGGCATGCGCCCGCCGAGGCTAGCACCGGCACAAAGTCCAAACCCCTCCTCCTCCCGGGTCACGGGCAGGTAACAAACATCGGTGTCCTGTTCAAGCAATTGAATTTGACCGGCCAGCAGCTTACATGGCACCGAGACGAAAAAATTCACGCCTGCCGCTTTGAGCTTTTCGACCAGTTGGGTAGAGATCGGTGAATTCACTAATCTGTCTTGGCCTAAAATTCAGACGGCATCACTGGAGATAAAGAAACATTGGAATCCAGCTGCGCTTTAAAGGTTTCGATCTGTGCCGAGTTCGGCACGCTGTGCCGACCGCCAGTTCGGGTACATTTCAGTGCAGCGACCAGGTTGGCTTCGGTAGCGGCATCCCGGAAACCTCGCCCCCTTCCCAATTCCATTGCAAGAATTCCATGAAACACGTCACCCGCGCCGGTCGTATCTAGCACATCAATCTGCAAGGCCGGTAGCCACTGCACCGTATCGCCTTCAAGCCAGATCACCCCCTCTGGGCCAAGCGTTGCTGACACATGGGCATCAGTTGCTTGGCGCAATTGTTGTAAAGCGGCCGTTGGATCGAACAGCCCAGTCGCTCGTTCCAACGACTTTCTCGGCACAACGATATGGCTCGCATGCACAAGAAATGGTTTGATATCCTGATCATCCACGATCTCCAGATCGACCACTCCAGGAATCCCTCTTTTTTTGGCGCTCGCGAGAGCGGCACAAGCGCCGCCTGGCCAGCGAATGTCAGCCATGACTGCAGCGCAAGCCGACGGTAAATCGGGCAATGACAAATCGCTTGTAAACAAAGCTGGTGAAAAATGCGTTACGATCTGTCGTTCACCTTCATCATTGATCAATATCGACGCCACTGGGCTCGCCAACCCTTGAACGATATTCACACGCGATGCATCTATCTGATCTTTTTTCAACTCCTTCAGAATAGCGGCGCCAATCAAATCATCCCCAAGATTCGTTGCAAGAAAGGCCTGCCCTCCCGCGCGCGCAATGGCAACTGCCGCGTTTGCGGCAATTCCGCCACCGACAGACTGGTACGCCTTTGCTCGTGTTTTTCCGCCTTCATTCGAAAAAGACTCGACCTGAAAAATCTGGTCAAGGGTCGCAATTCCAACACAGATCACAGAAGTCATGAGAAGTTAGTTTTTTGCTTCGCCTGGAATAGTTCTTCTTCTTTAACGATCAGATCAGGTCAATCGCTTGTCCATTGTGGATGGATTGTTGAGCGGCGAGCCCGATTCGTATCGCTTTTACGGCATCCTCGACGCTCACTTCAACAGGATTGCCGTTTAGAACACTATCTCGAAATCTTTGGTGCTGATAGAAAGTTGAGCCGTGGTGATCACCAGCGGCCAAAATCTTATCGTCAACTGTGATTTTTTCCGTGACAGGCTCCTTTTGAAACCTAGGAGACAACACTACCTCGGATTCTCGCTCACGACCACCGGGCCAGAATCGCGCCGGGCCCGGTACACGAGCCTCAAGTTTTGCCACATCACCAATTACACAGATTTCCTCCTGAAAATACGAACCTTCAGCAAACATGCATAAATGAAGGGCCCCACGCACCCCCGATTCAAATTCTACGATGACAAACGCATTATCGTCGATATCCGGAACCCTGTTTTCATAGCTTTCATCCAGGTGGTTGACCGCCTGGCTGCCGGAGGCGAATACCTTAGTCGCCTCCGAATTGGTCACTAATCGCATAAGATCAAAGAAGTGGCAACACTTTTCAACCAGGGTGCCACCAGTGTATTCGGAGAACCGATTCCAGTTATTCACCTTACGGAGAAACGGAAACCGATGTTCGATTATGGAGAGCATCATCAGTGACCCAATACGGCCATCGCATACGCCCTCAATAAGTTTTCTTACAGGAGGCATATAGCGATATTCCATGCCAACCCAGACAGGTGCCTTGTAATCACGGACTGCTCTTTCAATCTTTTCGCAATCCTCTATCTGTGTACAAAGTGGCTTTTCTATCAGGATCGGGAGTCCGCTAGTCATTGCATCGAAAAGCAGGCCTGTGTGAGTATAATTTGGACTGGCAATGACCAGTACATCGGCAAGCCCGGAATCAAGCAGGCTTCTGTGATCGGCAAAAGACCTAGCCGTCCCACCGGTTAACGCAACCGATGTATTCCGCATCGCTTCATCGGGGTCAGCTACTGCCGTGACCATCGCATCACCCAATAACTGGATGTTTCTAATATGTTCATGGCCCATCATGCCTGAACCGATGATCGCGTAACGAAGCATTGGTGTATTAGTAATTGTTGGCAATAATTTTAATCAGGGATAGAGGCTTGGGAACATTTCCCGGCTTCCTCAAGTATGATCTCGCGGTAATTACCATACCCTTCGAATCAGCTGCACGCAGCACCGTCATTAGGTGAGTTCAAGCACCGGAATGCCCAGCTGCCGGGCAACCGCCCTTAACGGTTTACCGAAGTCACCGTACGCGATACCATAATGGTGTTCAAGGCCCTCCCCCATTATGGTATCGAGAACTTCATCAGCTGATCGATCGAAGCGAATTACACCAGATGTCCCCGAGAAACTCTTGGGTGCTTTTAATATCTCGCCCCCTCCGATAACTATCCGGGTCTGGTTGTGAGATTGACTCAGGCGGGCAAGCGTCACGCGGCCGGGCTTTAAGGCAAATTCATTGACCAGCGGCTTCTTCCGGTTGGAATGAATTCCCGCTGTCACTGGTGAAGCAGGATCCGCCATGCTTAACGGCGCTAAGCCACAATGCCAGAAAACACCGCTGTTTTCTACTGGATTGATATCCACCAAATCTGCAATAAACGAAGGCTCGTCACCGAAAGAGTTTAGGATCAGCACAGTCAACGTACCGTACACGTCTGCTTCGCATCCTGCTGCAATCCACCTGGTGTTCAGCAGACCCATCGCGCCACAAGCGGCACAACCGTAGTCAGTAAAAAACTCGGGCCAGCACCGTATTGCAAACCCTTGAAAGCCGCCGGTGCTTGCTTTGCTGCGAAGTGCGGCGAAAACCCGCAGGCTTTTATCCAGGGACTCTTGATCGACTTCTTCTAAACCCTTTATCTTTGAACATATTTCGGCCCGCACTTCTTCAACTTCCCGTTCGGATATCTGTTTGGCATCGTTAAAAAGATCGGGCAACGGTATTTGATCAACGATAACCCCAAACAGCTCCTTGAGTTCATCCTTATCATAGGCACAGGTGTCAAAGCCATCAGGGTGTCGGCCAATCACGCCTAGCCGTGTAGCGGCCAAGCTCTTGATTGCCTGGCCAGCCCTCATCCAGGCCTCGAGATCCGAGCGTGCCGCAGGGTCATCTGCTCGTTTATATAAATAGTCACATCGAATACCAGATTTCCCTAAAGCGTGAGCCGCAAGATTAGCTCCGCACAATGAGTTCAGGCGCAGCCTTTCTCCGGTTCGGTTCTCCGGGAACGACCACAGCAATAACGGCAGTTTCAGTTCCTCAGCAACTTTGACCGTCATAGTTGCATCAGTGAATGTGAGTTGGGCAACTAGCAGTAAATCAATAGACTCAGCTCTAAGATTGCTCAGTTCTTTACTGGCTTGCTCCTCATCGAAGAGCAATCGGGATGAGCCTAGGCATTCGATAGGAAGCTCTGCCAGAAGCGACTGAACTTGAACTGCGATCGATTCCGCGAGCTCGACATCGAACGTGCGACGTGCCAAGTAGACTACTCCAACCTTCAGTCTACCCATTGCTTCATTCATGCCGGTCTGGTCAAGTTCTGGCACCGCCCTAATCCACCGGCAGCCCACTGGGCACAGCATTCGGTTTACCTAGCCGCCCGTCAACACTTTCACCCCCGGTCAGCGCCTGCAAAAAGGCCACCAGGGACACTATCTCTTCATTGCCCAGTACCATAGATTGGATATCTACGTGGCGTCGCAACCGAGCGATCTCCAGTTGATTAGCAAATGAAACATAATCCAGTTGTTGCATCCGCTCGTCAGTCTTGGGCAGAACAATATTATTTGGACGCCAGTTGTCGAGAGCCGCCAGCGGATCAAGGTGGTGGCGGATTATTCCTTCGAGATCTCTATAGGCACCGTTATGGCCATACGGACCAGTTATGGCTACATTGCGAAGAGATGGAGTACGGAAACGATAGGCATCTTCCAAATGATCAGTTTCACCCATACGACCAACGTCACGAGCAACCGGGTCAAACATACGCGTTCGTCCCGGCCCAAACTGTGGCAATGCTAACGCGTAAAACTTCTGATCCGTAAAGAATTTTCCCGAATGGCAAGTGCTACATGCTGCTTTGCCGAAAAATATCTTGAGGCCGGCTTTTTGTTGTCCAGTCATCGCCTCGCCATGGCCGGCTAAATAACGGTCATAAGCGCTGTCAAAAGACTGCCACTCTAGCCCGACAAAATCTCCAATGGCATTGGCGATGTGGACGATAGTGATGTCTTGATTAGACCAAACATCCGCAAAAGCGTCAGCAAACAGTAGCTCATAGCCTGGTATGAACCTAACACGCTCCGCAATCAAAGGCCAGACATAATCAATCCGATCATGGGTATAAACTGCTGCACCAATTTCATTTTCTTCCGCCGCACCAGCCATTTCTATTTCGTTTATAAGCGGGAACAACGCCTGGGCTGCAAGTATGGAGTCCAAACCCTGTGGAAGATATTCCTCCGCTGGCGAATCGAAGTTATTGCCGTAGCGGTCATCGAAGCTTAATCGCCCGTCATGAAATAACACGCTTACTTCGCGTGCGCCGAGATTAAAAAGCGAGGGCGTATTTCGAGCAACGCGCCGCTTGATCTTAGCTGGCCCTTTGCCTACGGTGCGGGCGGCGCCTACGCCATCACCTCCCTCTCCAACACCAAGCGAAAGGCTCTCGGTGCTTGCGCCATCATGATGGTGGCAGGTCCCACAAGAAATATTACGGTTACCGGACAATATCGGGTCATAAAATAAAAGTTGACCTAAAGCAGCACGCTTTTCACTAAATTCGTGAAAATCACTTGCCGTAATCACTGCAGATTCGCCGGGCGATGCTGTCAATTCCGCTACAACGTCCTGCCCACATGCCATTACAATTACTAGCGCCATCACTACTCGCAAATACAGCAGCGTCCGCTTTGGGGACTCAAAAATGAAAAAACGAATAGTTGCAGCTTTTTTTTCCTTGCTGGCCTGCCAAGCAGTGGCAGATATCGAAGATGCTCGCGACCTGATGGAACTTGGCAGGTTCGAAGACGCCATGCAGGCTCTATTACCAGCAGCGAAATCTGGCAATGCCGAGGCTGAGGAATTAATTGGCATCATGTATGCGATGGGGCTCGGGGTGGCGCAGGATGATTATCGTGCATTTGAATGGTACCTACGGTCAGCCATGAAGGGGCATCCAGGTGCTCAATCAGGGGTCGGATGGTATTACGAAGTCGGACGAGGCATGCCTGGACCCGACCTGATTAGAGCCTACATGTGGTATGTGCTTTCCGCCATCGGGGGCGATCCCGACGCGGCGATCAGCCAGGAGGAGGTAGTAAAAAAAATGACGCCAGAACTGATCGAAAAGGCTCATATTCTGATCGATGATTACCGAGCTTGGCTCTATCCTTATCGTTAAGACGGCGGCAAAGGGTAGTCTTTTTAACTGCCAGTTTGAAGCATGGGTCTGCCGCGCCATTCTGGCTGTCTCAACCTCAATGAGTGAATCCGAAATATCTCGGGACAGCCAGGGAGAGTTCTTCAATATAGGTTACCAGGAAAATAACCAATATCTCTACTGCGAGGAAGGGTAGGATCGCTTTCGAGATTGTCTCGATCCGCTCTCCTGAAACCGAGGAAGCCACAAAGAGAACTAGCCCCATGGGTGGCGTGGCAAGTCCCACCGTAACATTGACGCTCATGATGATGGCAAAGTGTATTGGATGGATGCCAAGGTCGGTGAAGATGGGCCCGAGGATGGGTGCAAGAATAATGATCGCTGGGCCCGCATCAAGAAACATGCCTACAAATAACAGAAATAGATTGATAAGAAACAGCAATATCAGCGGGTTATCGGAAAGGGTCAGAATCCATGCCGCCAGGATCTCCGGTGCATGGGACAGGCTGACAACTGTTTTAAAGGCCATGGCCGCACCGACTAGAAGCAGCACTATTGATGAGGCCATGGCTGCTTGCATCAGCACCCTTGGCAAGTCCTGGATGGTCATGGATTTCAGAATGAAAAGGCTGACGATCAGCGCATACGCCGCCGCCACTGCGCAGGCTTCGGTGGGAGTGAAAATGCCACTCAAGAATCCTCCGAGGATGATTATCGGAGTCAACAAAGGAAAAAACGCCTTGATTGACGCATGCCGGCGCTCAGACCAACTGGCTTTTTTGGTGGCGGCAGGGAAATCGTAGCGCTTGGCCATGAAGTAAATCATCAGCATTAGCCCTAGCCCGACCAGAATTCCCGGAATAGCGCCCGCTAGAAATAATGCCGCGACGCTTTCCCCCATCACGTAGGCATAGATGATCATGATTCCCGAAGGGGGAATGATCGGCCCGATCACTGACGAGGCCGCGGTGATGGCCGCCGAAAATTTTCGGGTATAGCCGTTTTTCTCCATGGCGGGAATCAGCATCGAGCCAATCGCCGAGGTATCGGCGACGGCCGAACCGGACATTCCAGCGAACAGCATTGAACTAAGAACGTTTACGTGAGCCAGTCCGCCCCGCAAATGGCCCATAAGAGCCTGAGAGAACTCGACCAGCCGAGCGGTTATGCCGCCCCGGTTCATTAGCCCTGCAGCCAGCATCAAAAACGGGATAGCCATCAAGGGGAAACTGTCAATACCGTTATAGACGTTACGGTAAAGTAGCGCGAGATCACGCGGCTGATCATTCAGCCAAAGAAGTAGCCCTGGCGCGGCAAGTAGTCCGAAAAATACCGGCAGCCCGATCATCAGGAAAAGCAGGAAAAGAGGCAGGAAAAAAGCGAGCACTCAGTTTTCCTCCAGATTTAGCTGGTCGAGATCCTCTGGCAATTCAAGATCGGAACTCCAGAGAGAGAGAAAATATTTGATGATGAGTTCCACGTTCACCAGCGTCATCAACGCCAACCCAACCGGCAGTGACATATACATCCAGGCGAGTTTGATCGGCGTCGCTTTCATGCCGATAAGATGCAAAGGCCATTTCAAGGATGCCGAAGCAAATAACCATCCACTAACAATGTGTTTGTAACCAAAATGGAGTCCGACAACCAGGACAAGCAGGGAAAGTAACAACAGTATGATGGTCAGGACTTGGCCGATCCTCAAAGGCAAAACGCGAAAGAGCATCTTGATCGAAACAAACTGCCCCCAGCGATAGGCGCTGGGGGCAATGAATCCGGTCATCCACAGCATCAGAAAACGTGCCGCTTCATCGGGCCAGGGAAGAGCGGAGTTCAGAACGTACCTGAAGAAAACCTGAATCAGAATCACAATCACCATAAGGCCAATGGCGATCCAAGCAAACTGGCGTCCAAGCTTAAGACAAAATGTATTGAACCCAACAAGCCCGTTCAGCAACAAAATCATGGCTAGATTCGTTTCAACTAGAAAGCAATCAGGGCATTCCTGATCTTATTAGGGGCAGACAAGTCGCCCGGGCCCTGTCTAGGGAGTATTTGCCGGATGATAGAGCACGGACCCCCCCGAGGAGAGTTTGGATGAAACAGGGCTGTTCGCCCGAAGCCGGACAGCCCTTGACTTGACGAGACTCAGTTAAGGTCCTGTTTCATTCCTGCCTCAATTTTGGCTTCCGCCTCGGCAACGGCAGTAGTCAGAGCATTGAAAATAGCCGTTCCGTTTTTGACGTTCGATTTAAACCAGTCATAGACCGGCGCGGCGCTGCTCTTAAAACTGGCCTTCTGAGCAGGCGTTGGCACGTAAAGGTCTCCTCCTCCTGCAACAAAATCCTCATACGCTTTAATCGACTTGCGTTTGGGCGAGGCAAAAGTCGCCTGCTGTAGAGCGGCAAAGCCATCAACTACCACACGCCGCATATCCTCGGGCATCGACATGAACGTGTCGTTAGTCATCCACCAGAGTGCGCCCATATATGCATGGCCGTCAAGGGTCACGTACTTAAGACCCGCATCAGGGAACTTCATGTTCATGATGTCGGTGATTCCGTTTTTGGATCCTTCTACGACACCGGTCTGAAAGGAGGTGAAAAGTTCGGGCCATGGAATTGGAGTTGGCGAGGCGCCCAACGCTTTGACCAGTTCCTGTGGCAGATCGGCGACTACGGTCCGGATCTTCAATCCCTGCATGTCGGAAGGTTCAGTGACACGCCTTCGAGTATTCGCAAAATTTCTCCAGCCGCCAGTGTTACCAATCGTCATCAACCGGATTTTGCCGCCCGAATCGTCGAGTGCCATCTGTCTCATGGTGCGCGTAAAATCACCTGAAAGAACCTCTTCGGCAATCCGGTCACTACTCATCAGGTAAGGCAGATCCAGAACCTGCACATAGGGGAAGATGCCGGCAGCGCCACCCGATGTGGAAATGTAGATGTCGATCGTTCCATCTGCTACCCCTTGCAGGCATTCGGCGCCTTTGGAACAAAGTTGGGTGCCGATGAAAAGTTCCACCCCAATGGCACCGTTGGATGCCGATTCCACGTAGTTTTTAAAAACGACAAGACCATCATAGTCTTCGTCATTTTCGTTCGAGTTTGCTGTAGCGCGAAGGTTGTATTCCGCCGCAGGTGCGCTGGTAACAGCGATACCAAATAGTAGAATTGAAACAAAAACGGTTTTAATTGCTGATTTGAACAACATATTCTTTCCTCCGTTTAATAGCATGCTAGGTTACGCTAACATATAGCGCTATTCCTGAATAGGAATAATTCTTATGTAAGAATATCTCATATCTTATATACCGCTCTGTGGGTCAATGTCAAAGCCTTTTTCCAGCAACCTTGAATTCATTGTTTTGTCACAGCAACGTCGGCGCATGCTCGAGCGGGTTCGTTTGCACTAGGGCCGGACCAGGGCCGCGGCTACCGCCCCCAACCCCACAGCCGGGCTCCTCGAGCTTGGGTGAGGTTTTCGGTCAAACTGTTACGTGCCGAGATCAAGCAGGCTTTGCAGCTCAAATTTTCGCAATTTGATCCTTCAGTTCTGGCCAATTCGAGGACAGTGCCTGTTGCGCCATAGGGTAGAGCATTCCTTCCTCTTTTTGATTGTGCTGCTGCACTAGCATCAGCAAGGTGTCGCCGAGGTCGAGTACCTCCTGATAAATGCCATCCGCCATCGCGCTCGCCATCTGATTCAACAGGCCTCGCATCTGCTCATGCTCCGTACGCATCACCATAGTCGGCCCATTCGTCATGCCGGTCGCTGACTCGAATGCCGGAAACATCACTTGCTCTTCTATTTCGAGGTGATGCCTCTGTGCGCGATTAAATATCTCCCAACCCGACCGGATTGCACCCGCATCCCCACCCTCAATCGCATTCTCCACCTCTACCCAGCGCTCATCGCAGCCTCTATGATCCCGCGTAAAGAACTCGACCAGGGTCGAATCAGCATTATTCATCTCGTACTCCTTCAGATTTTGGGTGTTAAGTAAACAAAAATTACTACAGAGAGTAGGATAGGATGCAGAAGAAAGAACCGGCCACGGAAAATGCCCCGAACAACAGCCACCGCAAACTCACCATTACTGCAACTTGATGTTCGGCTGCTGCTGGAGCAAGGCCACGATCCGCTGCTGGACATTCTGCATATGCTGGATCGACTCACTCCCGACGGACTCCTGGTACTCACGACCCCGTTCCGCCCTGACCCCCTCATCACACTTCTCGAAGAGCGCGGCTACCGCCTGAATCCGGTTGAACTCGGCCCCAATCACTGGCAAGTGGAGATTCTACCCTCAGCCGCACCCGAGATCACGGACTACCGCGACCTACCTGCTCCCGAACCACTGGAGAAGATTCTCACCGAGGTGACCCAACTCCCAATCGATGGCGTGTTGCTAGCACGTGTTCCCCATGTACCCGGGTTGCTCTTCCCGATGCTCGAGGAACACAAACTGGCCTGG
>Ga0208132_1000539_pt1 | contig 17589 bp, 15 predicted proteins | sample ETNtaG_16_FD_185785 | JGI IMG/M metagenome (GOLD analysis project Ga0208132, IMG submission 185785) | Marine microbial and viral communities from oxygen minimum zone, Eastern Pacific Ocean - ETNP201406SV199 (SPAdes) (version 2) | ecosystem: Environmental > Aquatic > Marine > Oceanic ... | reverse complement strand
TTGGAACCTCGGTGATTGAACCATTGATCGTTTCGGGAAAAGCAAGTGGTCTTAATTTACGAGACGAGGCCATCCGTCTGTTGGAATTGGTGGGGTTGTCAACGGATTTCGTGGATCGGTATCCCCATGAGATGTCCGGTGGTCAGGCTCGGCGCGTAGGAGTGGCTCGTGCTTTGGCATTACGTCCAAAAATGATTATCGCTGACGAACCGACTGCAGGCCTTGATGTGTCGATTCAAGGAGAGATATTCAATCTGCTTGCAGAGCTACGCGAGAGTATGTCGTTGTCAATTCTGATCATCACTCACAACCTACATGTCGTCAGACATTTAGCAGATCGGATGGTGATTATGTATCACGGCGAAATAGTCGAAACTGGGACTACCGAGAATGTCATTCGCGCACCTAAACACGCCTACACAAAGGTACTATTAGAAGCCAATTTACATGCGAAGTATGGCGTATAACATAACACTGTGAGCGATACTTGAACTGCTACTTTTGTTGGTTTTCAAGCGTACTGTATAGGCACTGTTAAGACTTTCATTGTTTAGATAAGCAATCACTTTACTAGGCAAAACCAAAGCCTAGAGTTTGCTTATATTCGTTCTAACTCCACTAGAGTCCATTGAGCATAATCAACTAGAAAATTAGTAGTTCTAATGGGTTCACTTCTCTCCCTCACACATCAAACGAAATTTGGACTTATATAAAGTATGGGTATATACTAAGTTCATATTGATACAGAACTTCTTTATGAAAAAACTACTCCTATTTTTAATTCTATCCTTATTCTCAACTCAAGGTTTTACAGCATCATGTCCTGAAGGAACCAAGGAAAATAAAAATGGCAAGTGCGTGCCGGCTCATGAGCCTGTAAAAGGCGAGCAACTACTGATACAACCAGACGGCCAAATGATGCCGCCGATCGACGGTTCGGCTCCATTAGGAGGTCACGCACCAGGTACCTCACCACAAGATCCACCTATTGAAGGTAAAAAATATCTAGCAGATGGATGGGAAGACCACGGCATTATATTGAAAGCCAAAGACGTTGGCCTGAACTCGCAAGGTGTGGGTTGGGGTGATCCAACCGCCATCCTTTTGCCTGATGGCAGGATTCGACTCTATGTGCTCGCAGAGCGACTCGGGATTCGCAGTCTGATCTCTAGCGATGGACTGCAATTTAAGTTGGAAAAAGGAACCAGAATCCGCCAGCCTGTCAGTCATCCAGAGATCGCCAAAAATACTGCAGGTGGATACCGCCTTTTCTACGGCAGCGATGACCAATCGAAAAGTGCAATTAGCAATGATGGGCTTAACTTCACAGTTGAATCAGGTAGTCGTTTTTCAGCAAGTGTGATTGGCTCCCCCACACTATCGCCGATCTCATACTACGACACAAAGCAGGGATATTTCCGAGGATATGTATCTGATTTACCAGGTCCAGGAACTGGTCCGGGAGTGCACGGGGTGTATAGCCTCCACTCCGAAGATCTAGTCCACTGGCACTTGGAGGGACTTGTAATCGGCGGGAGAGGAGAGAAAGGGGTAATGCCAGAACCAATCAATCGGGAGTCTGAGGCATCTCTATCGATGTCGGCAGAGGCTCCAAGTGTATATGATCACGGTGATGGTACAGCTGACATCTATTTCTGTTTCAACATGCTTTCCCCTCATCTGGGAGGGCCAACAGGAGTATTCAAAACGACTGTTGATGGAGAGAGTTATTCCCAACCTGAATTAATAGTCAGTGGTTGCGATCCAAATGTAATCCAACTAAGGAATGGAACTTTTGTGATGTATTACGGAGATTATGATCCAAAGGAAGGTGGGTATGTTCTTGCAATCACCAGATAATTAGTGAATGAGTTTTGGAGGTATGAAGGATATGAAGAAGCTACTATCCTTCGCATATTTATTTAGACTTTGACCCCCACGGGGCCTAATTTCACTCGGCAAGCTTGATTTGCTTTGGAAATTTGCCTTGTGACATAAGGCGATAGATAGTGGCAGAACTAAGTGCTGAATCTGCTTCAATTGGAGAAGCGATTGCCTGGACAGGTTGGTCTATTATGTATCTTGGAGTATTCATAACTGGAATAGGATATTTACGAACCAACCTTTTCCCTAATTGGCTATCGGGTTTATTGTCACTTACCGCCTTTGTAATGTTTGCTTTTCTTGCTATCTTGAGCCCTGAGCAGTTATCAAACAGCGGAGACAACATTGTGGCACCTTTATGGATGATTAATAGCCTAGTTTTGGTTATCTTGGGCATATTCACTATAAGAAGAGCAGAGTTGGATTAAAGCAATCGATTGGTCATCTGTATCTGCTTTCGGGGCGTAGAATGTGATTTATTTGGCGCACGAACTTCAATCAGACGTGGCCCATTGTGATTCTGAGCGAGTTTGAGAGTTTCAGTCACAGCTTCCGGGTCTGCCCCAATGCGCCAAAACTGCATGCCGAAGGAATGGGCGATATGTTCGAAATCCGGTGGCGTCGGATTACACCCAACGACGGAAACGCCGCTCGCTTGCATTGACGTGGCAATCTCTTGATATCCGAAATTGTTCCAGATCAGGAATGTGATCGGTAGTTTTTCATCCACCGCGCACATCATTTCAGGTAGGCTGAATTGCGCCCCTCCATCACCGACAATGCATATGACCGGGGCATCCGGTTCAGCAATAGCGGCCCCGATTGCGGCAGGGATGCCATACCCCAGCGCCCCAAAGCCCGTTGCAGCGTTGAACCAGCCGCCTGGGCGGTCATGATCGTAGTAAAGATTGCCAGCATAGATCGGATAAACTGAATCGCCCACCATCAGGGCGTTGGGAACTGCCTCTCGCATAGCTTGCAGAAAGTCGCAAAGCGCGCGCATCTCAGGGCCAATTTCTTCGAAGGCCGCTATGCGGGCTGCTTCGGCGCGTAATGCGCCGGTATCTGTCGGGGTATAGCCTTCAAGGCCCGCAAGAAGGGCTTCAACAACCTCAACGGCATCACCTACAATTGCAAGTGCTGCTTCATGCCGGACCAATTGCTCAGGACAAAGGTCAATCCGGATCAGCGACGGCATAGTCACCATCGTGCCCGTGGCATACATATCGAAGTCGGTCTGGCCCAGCTCAGTGCCGATGGCCAGAACGACACCCGAGCTTTCGATCAGCTCCCGGACGGCTTTCAAGCTGGGGCTAGCCGGAACGCCGAGAGGGTGGCCGTGCATTAGCCCGCGCGCGTTCACCGTTTGCACCACCGGTGCACCTAGTGTTTCAGCCAGTTCCCGCAGCGGAGATGCCGCCCATTTCGCACCACCGCCAGCCAGGACCAACGGCGCTTTGGCCCCGGCCAGCAAGTCCACGGCTTTTCGGATCATATCTGGATCAAGTTCAGAACAGGCGGGTTGTTCTAACGCCCCGATAGGCTCCGAATACTTCGTCCCAGCGACATCCAATGGTATTTCTATATGCGTGGGGCCAGGGCGACCGGAATGAAATGGCTCAAAAGCCTGTTCCAAAGCGGGAAGCAAGCCTGCCGCATTCTTGATCCGCTCTGATTTTAACGCAACCGTTTGGACCATCGCTTGCTGATCGGGCAATTCATGCAGGTGCCCCAACCCCTTACCCAAGCTGGATTGCACGTTTACTCCTGAGATGACCAACATGGGTACGCTATCTGCGCGCGCCTGTCCCATCGCCGTCAGTGTGTTGTACAAACCTGGCCCAGTAATGACAAAGGCAACACCGGGTTTACCAGATGTCCGTGCATAACCGTCAGCCATGAATCCCGCGCCCTGTTCGTGTCTGGGTGTTACATGACGAATGCCAGACATCGCAAGCCCGCGATAAAGCTCAACCGTATGGACACCGGGAATGCCAAACACTGTGTCTACATTGCGTTTGACCAACTGGGAAACCAGCGCCTCTCCGATACTTGTCATGCAGTCTCCAATGCCAGAGCGTACGAGTGGGCAACAATGCGGTCGCAGGCTTCGGAAAATACCGCATCTTCAATCGTCAATGCGACACGTACCCAATTTTCCAGCACGTCTCCAAAGGAGCTTCCAGGCATGACGGCGACATTCCCGTGTTCTAGCAGATGAAGCGCGTAATCGTCACCGTTCATACCGGTTGCCGAGACATCGACCATAACAAACATCCCGGCCTGTGGCCGATGCATATGAAGCGATGTTTCCCTCGACAGTCTGCTCCAAAGCTGATCAGCGCGTGCGGCAAATCGCTTGGCCATTTCTGCGGCAATGCTTGATCCGTCACGAATGGCTCTTTCCGTCATATCCGCAATAAACGGTTGATTGCCGAACAGCATCGCCTCAGACAGTGGCAGCAACGCCTTGGTAAAAGCACACGGACCAACACACCAACCGCTCCGGAAACCAGGAGCAGCGTGCGATTTCGAAATTGAAGAAACCACAATCACCCGATCAGCCACCTCGGGCCTGGACAGCGGCGAAGAAAACTTGGCGCCATCAAAAACCAGCTCCGAGTAGACTTCATCGGAAACAATCCACAAATCATGCGCAATCGCCAACGCGCCAATCGCCTCTATTTCGGCGTCGGTAAGAATTGAACCGGTAGGGTTGTGAGGTGTGGTCAGCAAAATTGCGGAGGTTTTGGGACTGATACGTTCCGCAATGTCTTGTGCTGCAATGCGGAAACCATTTTCCGGCCTCAAAGGCACAGGCACCACATCAGCTCCGCTGGCGCGAATGACGCCTTCGTATGTGGCATACATTGGGTCTCCGACCAGAACTTCACACCCGGATTCTGCAACCCCCATAAGCACTGTGAATAGCGCGGTTTGTGCGCCCGGAAAGCACAGGACTTGATCATCGGTGATTGGCCTTTGAGACCTGTGTGCATAGCGCTTAGCCAATGCATTTCTTAGTCCGGTCTCTCCTGCGCCGCTGGAATAAGTCGTGCGCCCATTGCGCATGGCGTCATACGCCGCTTCCACAAGTTCCGGCGGCGTTGGAACATCCGGTTCGCCAATTGTCATCTCGATGATATCGCGCCCATGTGCGGCCAATTCCTTGGCCTTTAGATGGAGTTCCCATTTGGCGTCGCCCAGACCCGCCAGACGTTGAGTGATTGCTGTTTCTTTCATGGCTGCCCCTAGCGTAAGTTGAAGTTAAAAAAATAAAAAAAAGTGACAGTATTGGCAGGAGTTTTTTAATATTAAGATTATAACCCACAAAGTCTGAATAAATATGTGAAGGATAGTTAGTAATTTAATGGTAAATAACTAATCTAAATGTGAGTACTATTATGAGTACAAAATATTATAATGTTTTTTTATTATATAAATATCAATGACTTACAAGTATGATTTGGATACAGGTCAAGGAGCTAAATTAAATAATCAAGACATCTCCGGATGTCTTTTTTTATGTCTTTAAAGTTTCAAAAAGGACTAGTAATTACGCTTAACATCGGAATCTTTGTAGAGAATTTGAGCAAGATTCTCGTTCGCAATCCTGCGCTGGGCAACGGTATTAGGATCCATGTCATATTTCGGTCTGTCCAAGGTCATGTCGTCGGGGTCGCTCCTTTGTTTTCCGCGAACATGGGTCCAGATATTCCTCCCTACTACCTGTTTAATGTTCGGAGGCATGTATGACTGGAGCGCAAAGCCGACTCTCCTGTTATTACTCCTGTTAGGCTTCGAGGCGTGGATAACAGTTCCGCTATGGATTGACATCTCGCCCAGCTCTAATATCAGGTCGACCGCCGAGGATTCGTCAACATCCATGATTGCTTGTCCGCGGGTAAGGATATTGTTCTTTTCAAAGGTATCTTCATGGCTGCGGATTTCTTGTATGTGCGAGCCTGGAATCATCGACATGCAGCCAGTCTCGGTATTGCTGGCTGAGAGTGAGATCCAGGGGGTAGCAAACCGGTTATCGTTCATCCCCATGTAGGTCGCGTCCTGGTGCCATGAAACGTAGTGCTTGGAGGAGGGCTCCTTGATGAACATTACCGTTGCCCAGAGTGCAAGATCCGGTCCCAGTATATCCTCCATGGCATCGACTACAGTCCTGTTGTGAACTAGCCTATCAAGGAAGCTAAACGAGAGATGGAGGTTATTGCGGCTCTCAGCATGTATCTCCTTAGGGTAGAGTCTCTCAGCTTCCTCAATCTTGGCTGCAATAGCCAGAGCCTCATCCTCAGGAATCACTCGTATCGGGAAAACAAAGCCCTCATCATGGTACTGTTCGATTTGCTCTTTGGTCAACACTTTTGGCATGCTCGCATTGTAATACAAATAATCCAGCCTTTTTCAAAAAAAACTCCAAAAAGATGTGCATATTATTTTTTGTCAGTTAGTTAGCTTATTTTGCACTAGTCAATATGTATACAAAATATATTACAAATATAACTTTACTATGTAATAAATATGTATTATAATTTGTATACAAAAAATAAATAGAAATCAAATCAATGGGTAAATACGTAACCAAAACGCGCAAGCTGGATGAAAAAAGGGTGGTCAGCGTGCGCATCAGAAGGGCGCTCTTTGAATCCTTCAAGGGGGCCTCTAAGGCGGCACAAAAGCACGGCTACAGCATGTCGCTTGCCGGCGTCTTTGAGAGCGCATTAGAGGATGCGATACAGGAGTGGCAGAAGGACTATGAGGTGCCATTAAAGGGTAGCTATTCTCGCTCAAATGTAGGAAAGACGCGGAAAAAATCAAAACCAAACAAGGAGGAGGGGTAGATGTCAAAAGTTAAATCAAAAGAAATAGAGAATATCGATGTTGTCGAAGAGAATCTGTTTCCAGAACAAATGGAGCTTCCATTTGGTGAGAGTAATGAAAGCAATGATCGTTTTGTCGACAACAAGGTAGCAAAAATGGTTCATGGTCATCTCGACAAGGCCGATACAGCTCTAAAGTGGCTAAAGGATTTTAATGCCCATGTCAGGTCGACAGACCCATTCTACAATGCCGATCAAAACAAGGTTTAGATGCACCAACTTGGCAAACTCAGGATTGCTCTTCTAGCAATCACGCTGACCGGTTGTTTTGGAGGAGGGAGTTCAAGCGTTGTTGTCACCTCAACAGACAGGACGCTGGACAATGGCACGACGCTGACTTACAGCTCATCTAACGCAACAGCATTGGCAGATACCAGCGAGTTTCAATATTTCAACTACTCAGGCGCTGCCAGCAGCCAAAACCCGCTCAAAGTAATCAATGCCCACAAAGCCTACGGCTACGGCCTGACAGGCTCAGGAGAGACAATCGCCATCATCGACACCGGTTTCAGTACCAGCCACAATGAACTTGACTCCAAAACCATCACCCAGTATGGAACTCAAACGGCTGCGACTGGCGACAATGCTACTGATGATCATGGCTTGATTGTATCAAGCGTGGCGACTGGAGAGGATGACGGTAGCGGCATGCAAGGCGTTGCCCCAGCGGCGAATCTGCATTGGGCAAGCTACAATCAGCGCAATGGCAACACCTACTATCCGACCCACTGGGCCAATGCCACCGACAATGCCAGCTCAGCGATAGTTCAAAACAACAGCTGGGGAGTAGACTACCAAATAGATTCACTTCAGTCAGATATCACTTCCAATGGCTGGGGCAATGCTTACGGCATAGGGCAAAAGTTCAATTCCAGCGGCTACACTGCAAATGAAGCTTCAGCTACTTCATATATTACCGCACTCAACAATTTCCAGGACCACGGCGTCATAGTCTATGCGCTCTCGAATAACACATCCTTTACCAATGCCGATTTCCAGGCCGCGCTGCCGGAACTGTTTTCTCAGCTCGAGGAAGCCTGGATAACGGCCGTTAATGTCGAGATTACCGGTTCCTCCGGCAACGAAACCTACACCAGGAAATCCGCCCCCTGCGGGTCCACTGCAAAATACTGCCTAGGGGCCGACGGCTATCAGGTTGTTGGAGCCGCCTATGACAACTCCAATACCAGCAGTTACTGGGCTGGCATCTCTGGCACATCGGTTGTTGCCCCGCAGATCTCCGGCGCTGTGGCGCTCCTGGCGGAGGCTTTCCCGAACCACACGCCTGCCCAGCTGACCGACAGGCTCCTGGCATCAGCCGACAATTCATTCTTTAGCCATGACGCTGCGGTGACTTTCGGTAACGGAGTAGAGCACGGCTATGACGATGAGTTTGGGCACGGTATTATGGACATCTATGCCGCCCTTAACCCGATCACTAGCTCGGCCTATACGAGGGTATATACCGGCAGCTCATCAGATAGCGATGACTCCTACCAGTTGCAGAACTCGAAGCTCTTCACCTCAAGCGCGCTAGGCAACTCAGTGCTAAGAGGTCTTGTCGGAGAGAACGGCTACACCTATGACGACCTCGGTGGCGGCTTCAGGTATGACATGAGTTATCACATCAGTCGGCTAAAAAATACGAGTTCCAAGATCGACCTTGCCTCTGAACTTAGCAATCTGAGCAAAATATCAAGCATCAATCATGCAAATAGGAATTCCTCTGCCAGACTAAACGCTTCAATAAGTCTTGGTAACAATCCATTGCCAATAGACGACTTCTATGACTCGGCCATCTCTTCGATTGACTTATCTGAATACGAAACAAGCTATCTCAGTTCAGACAGCGCTGGTATTGGTGTTGGTGCAAGCTACAGACTCTCAGACGCTGTGCTGTCGTTTGGCGCGGCAATGCCGATCGAGAATTATTCTGGACAGGTGCTTGGTTCAAACAAAACCCTGGTCAGCTCGATAGCATATGGCGACCCACAGAATGGTTCAATTTCATTGATGGCAGGCCTAACAAGGGAAGAGGGAGCGCTGCTTGGTTCCAAAGGGTTTAACGCTTTCTCGCTCTCCGGGGCCGAAACAATGACAAAATTTAGCACTCTAAAGGTTCAAAAACAGCTTCTGGATAAGTTTTTACTGATTGGTCTGGCGAGTGTCGCAAAGAGCGACATGACAAGTCCAAATAACAGTTTTGTCGGCCCCGCAACTGACGTCAAGTCGTCCAGCCTTGTGCTTCTTGCCAGCGTAAAGGACCTCACAGACAGTGACGAGTTCACACTATTTGTCTCCCAGCCAAATAGGGTCAATGACGGTTCGCTTGCGATAAAGCTCCCTAGTCTGGCAGACCACTCTAGAAATATCAGCTATAGCACCAAGAATGTCGACCTTGAGCCAAACGGCAGACAGCTAAATTACGGTTTTTCCTATAAAAAGGATCTAAAGGATGATTTAACCCTGGCCCTCAAACACACCATAGCTAACAATCAAAATCACTCAATAGACTCAAAAATTGTTCACTCAAGTTATCTCGGGATGGCCTATAAAGATATAAAATTAGGGTTTGTGACATCGTCAGACAACCCGAAACTAGATGCTGAACTCACTTACTCGTACAGCTTTTAAACTAGCAACCAAAATATCCTGCCTTGCATTGGTTGTGTTCATTGCTTCCTGTTTAACTCCAAACATTGATGCGCCGAGCGAAACAGATAAGCAAACCTTTATTGAGATTACAGACAGCACCATCAAGCCTTCAGTTGAGACGACGATAGAAATCCCTCTTGAATCTGCTCTTGAAACAACTATCGAAACAACCATTGAAACAACTATCGAAACTCTTCCTGAAACTTCTGACGAAACGCTTAGCGAAGCTATCATCGAAAGTTCCTGTATTGCTGGGGAAACGGATTGTCATCGCTTTGATTATTCAACCCCAGTTGGATTCCTGAACTCCGTCGTCAATCACGCTCACAAGAACTCCATGGTAGTTCCTATTGAGATCCTCTCCAACCTCACCATCGATGCCTTCATCCAGGTCGAATCGCTGGAGCAGGCTGAGGAGATAATTGAGCTGAACCCTGAACACATTCTCATTATTGGGCAACGCATCATTAAGAAAGACATGCCCTATGAGTGGCTCTTCGCCGCCGAACAGGCCTTCCTGCGGAGCTGGAACAATCTGGTCAGATAGATTTTTTTGGACTTTTCGGAGACCATAAAAAAGGGGCGGCGATCAGTCTTCAATCAGGAGAATTTTTTTTTGAAAAACAGTTTGCAATGTATAGTTCAAAATGATATACTTCAATCGTCTTAAACATGTATTCTCCTTCTATTAGATATAGATAAGACACCCGCTTTTTTGCAGAAGTAGGAATAAAGGCGCATCGGCGCCTTTATTTTTTTTGGGCTTTGCAGAGGCCACAGAGAAAGGCGCTGATGACTTCGGTTTCCTATCTAGTGCTATAATGAATTGCAATTCACTCCCAACCTTGTTGTGAATAAACGACTCCAAAAAGAAAATGGCAAGAGGGCAAAAATCTTTCAAGCACGACAGCAATAACGCCCTCGTCAGCGACGATGAAACCTATATGATGATAATGCTCTACACCTATCAGCACAAGAGCCTGGAGCATCTGGCGCGCAAGTTCAACGTCAGCTATCCCGTCGCCAAGGAGATCATCATTCGCAGCCGTTGCGGCGGCGCCTGCGGTTGACATGAAAAAAACCGCTGCGAGCCCGGTGATGAAAAGATACCGCTCTGCAGTGCAACGATCCCTTTTTGGAATATAGCACATTATGGAACCCCAGGACGTCGTCGCGGCGATAATCAGGAAAGACGGCATGTATCTGATTGCCCAACGTAACAGGGATAAATACATGGGCCTGAGATGGGAGTTCCCCGGCGGCAAGGTCGAGCCCGGTGAAAGTTTCCGCGAGGCGCTCTCGAGAGAGATCAAGGAGGAGCTGAACATTGTAATCGAGGTCCATGAAAAGCTTGCGCAGGAGAGTTACAAGGACGACCGGATCGACGTCAACCTGCACTACTATCTATGCACCTGGAAAAGCGGCGACACCAGGCTTAACGAGCATGAAAGCATCGCCTGGGTGGCGAAGAGGGATTTTGACAAGTACGATTTCGTCGAGGGCGACGGCAATGTTTTGTCGCTGCTTTAAAATGATGAATGCTATTTAATACATAAAAAAAAGACATCTCAGGATGTCTTTTTTTTGCCTGAAATTCCCAGAACATCACTAAGGCATCTCCGGATGTCTTTTGTATTTCTATAATTGACAACTATAAAAAAAAAATGTAACCTGTGTAGCACATATCTCAATGTAAGTTTAATTGGAAAAAGGCTTGGAAACAAGAAATTGTTGAACCTCTTAATTTATATTATGAGTTTCAGCGAGTGGCGTGATACTATCACATTAAACGGAAATCAAAAATCAATGTGTGTATTACATTTGATAAATGATAAAGGAGTAATTTATGAAAATAGGAAGATTTAGTAGACTATTGTTTATAACATTATGTAGCTTTCTTTTGTCTGGACAAGTACTGGCAGACAAAATAAAAGTCGCAGGTATATATACCCAACCATTGCAACAAAAATGGGATGCAAGATTGCATCTAGCGTTACAAGCGGCAACGGATGCAGGTGAAATTGAATATGTGTTTTCAGAAAAAGTTTCAAATACTGATTATGTTCGAGTTTTACGTGAATATTCTGAAAGTGGAGTGGACCTTGTAGTTGGTGAGGCTTTTGGCATTAGCGCTGAGGCTAGAAAAGTAGCAGATGACTATCCAAACATAGCATATCTAATGGGAGATCCTGGTAGTGGTTATGGTGGTGAACATGGTAGCAATTTTTCAGTATTTGATAATTATATTCATGAGCCTTGCTATTTGATGGGGATTATTGCTGGAGGCATGACTGAAACTAATAAAATTGGTATGGTTGGCGGTTATGCAATTGGTGAAGTAAACCGTTTGTTCCACGCGTTTATGGCTGGTGCAAGGTCAGTTAACCCTGATGTTGAGTTTAAAGTTAGCTTTATTGGCTCTTGGTATGATCCACCGAAAGCAAAAGAAGCTGCATTTGCTCAAATAGAAGCAGGTGTTGATGTCTTATATGCAGAACGTGCTGGTGTAACAGATGCTGCAAGAGACAAAGGTATACTTGCATTTGGTAATGTTAATGACATGAATCAAGAGGAAAACGGCACAGATGTCGTGGTCACATCTGCTTTATGGCATATGGAAAACGCAATTGATCATGCAATCTCCCGTGTTAAAGCTGGTACCTTCGAAGCAGAGGATTACAAAGAATGGACCATGATGCAAAAAGGCGGATCTTCTTTAGCACCTTACTATGAGTTTGATAGTAGGATTGCAAGTGATGTTAAAGCTAAAGTAGCATCAATGTCTAGAAAAATCCTAGGCGGTAGTCTTGTAGTTGAAATTAATGACGACGAGCCAAAATCAACTTACTAAAACTATCAGATGAAGAAGTTACAATTTTCCAAAATTTGCAAGAATTTTGGTTCTGTTGTAGCGAATGACAATATTTCACTCTCACTAGGTGAGGGTGAAATATTATCTGTGTTGGGTGAAAATGGTGCAGGTAAGACCACATTAATGAATATACTCTTTGGACACTATATTAGTGACAAAGGGTTTATCGAAGTTGAGGGTCAAAGATTAACACCAGGCTCAACAAGAGCTTCACTAGATGCTGGAATTGGCATGGTTCACCAGCATTTCACGTTAGCGGATAATCTTACTGTTTTAGAAAATATTATTCTTGGCACCGAGCCTTTAACTAGACTTTGGAGTCAAAAAAAACAAGCGTACAAAAAACTTAAAGCACTATCAAAGCGCTTCGGCTTGTTAATTAATCCAGATGCTAAAGTAGCCGATTTAACGGTTGGCGAAAAACAGCGAGTTGAAATAATAAAAGCACTCTATCGTGATGCAAGTATTTTGATACTTGATGAACCGACTGCAGTTCTCACTCCGCAAGAGACTACACAGCTTTTCAAAGTGCTCAAGGAAATGGTAAATGCTGGTTTATCAATAATGTTTATATCGCACAAATTACATGAAATTTTAGAAATTAGTGATCGAATTGTAGTTCTACGTGACGGCAAATTAGTAGGTGAAGTAGTCACTAAAGATGCAAGTAAGGAATCTCTCGCAGAAATGATGGTTGGACACACAGTTACACGGCCAGCGTATGAAAAATTGAAAATCGGTAAGGCGGTCGTAGAGTTTAATAATGTATGTTTAAATGCGAGCGAAGGCTCGACTGCGCTTTCTAATATAAACCTTAAAATACATGAAAAAGAAATTATTGGTCTGGCGGGAGTTGCAGGTAATGGTCAAGCTGGACTAGCTTCAATTTTACAAGGATTGGCCTGTCCAAGCTCTGGGGAATTTAAGCTGTTTGGAGAGAGTTTAGTTAAATATGATCCCTGTTTTCTTACAGAATCTGGAGTCGCACGGATTCCAGAAGACCGCACAAATGAGGGCATTATAGGAGAAATGGAACTATGGGAAAATTTCCTTGGTGAGCAATTGCGCTCTAAAGCCAAATCAGGATTTATTATCGACAAAAAGCAGGCAGTCAGTAATGCTGAAAAATTAATTCAAGAATACGATATTCGTTGTGAAGGCCCATTTGCATCTACTAGATTGTTGTCTGGCGGCAATATTCAGAAGTTAATCCTTGCAAGAAGTTTATCGAATAACCCACGTTTTATAATTGCAAATAAGCCTGCAAGAGGCCTAGACGAAGGCGCTATCAGTTTTGTACAGCAGCAAATAATAAATGCTAAAACACAAGGTGCTGGGGTATTGCTAATTAGTGAAGACTTGGATGAAATTTTTGAATTGTCTGACCGTATTGCAGTGATATTTGAAGGGAAATTACAAGGACCTTTTGATAGTAATACAGTCAATATAAATCAAGTCGGCCTTATGATGAGCGGTGAAGTGAAAGCGGAAAGTTTGCATGAGGCTTAAAACAAGAAGAGATGCGCCTGTATGGTTAATTGCATTACTGCCCATACTTTCTATTGGGGTTGCTTTTATTATTGGCGCCTTTTTTATAATTTGGGCAGGTGAATCTCCAATTACTGCTTATATAGCTTTAATTAAAGGTTCTTTAGGTTCAACTTTTGCAATTACTGAATCCTTGGCAAGGGCAACCCCGTTAATTTTTACAGGTTTAGCTGCTGCCGTTGCATTTCGAGCTAAATTTTGGAATATTGGCGCAGAGGGGCAATTATATTGTGGCGCTATGGCTGCAACATTAGTTGGTACTGGGGTGATTGATCTGCCTGCGCCGATCATGATACCAATGTTGTTTATTGCAGGTGCTTTGGGGGGTTGTTTAATTTTGTTGGTGCCAGTTGTTCTTAAAACCCATATGAAAGTGGATGAAGTGGTAACTACCCTGTTACTGAATTTTGTAATTTTACTATTTGTGAATATGTTGCTTGAAGGGCCTTGGAAGGACCCTATGGCTATGGGATGGCCTCAGGCTGCACGAATTATTGATAATGGCGTTTTGCCAACTATCGTTGCTAAGAGTAGATTGCATTTTGGAATCATTATTGCCCTAGTAATGTCAGTTGTAATGTGGGCTATACTTCGCTTTACGGTTTGGGGGTATGAAATACGAGCGGTTGGATACAACCAGCAAGCCTCAACTTTTTTTGGGATATCGATCAATAAATCAGTATTGATGGTAGCCCTTTTTAGTGGTGGACTGGCAGGTATGGCAGGAGTTAGCGAGGTTGCGGGACTAAAAGGCTATTTAACTTTAACTTTGTCGCCAGGCTTTGGTTATACGGGAATAGCAGTTGCAATGCTTGCACAATTGCATCCTATTGGAGTAATTGTCTCAGCTATATTTCTAGCGTCAATTTATGTCGGTGCTGATGCGATGAGTCGAACGGTAAACATACCTAACTATATTGCAGATATTTTAGTTGCCATATCTTTATTATCGGTTCTAGTTGGAGCTATGCTGGCACGATTCCGTATTGTATGGGGTAAATAATTATGATGGAATTATTTGAAATGATGTTGACAGCGGGTTTATGGGCATCTGTAATAAGGATTGCAACCCCATTAATTTTTGCTACATTGGGTGAGTTGATTTGTGAGCGAGCAGGAGTATTGAATCTAGGAATTGAAGGCATAATGACAATTGGGGCAATGGCCGGCTGGATATGGGTTTATCAAGGTGGAGAGCTATGGGGCGGGGTAGTATTTGTTGCTATAGTGGGAATGCTATTTGGCTTTCTGCATAGCATATTAGTGGTCTATCTTGGATTGTCTCAACATGTTAGCGGAATCGGAATTACCTTGCTAGCCTCGTCCATTAGTTATTATGCATATACAATGCTGATACCATTCAGTACTACGCCACCCAAAATTGTACCATTCAGCGCGTTTGAAGTGCCAGTGCTATCTTCAATTCCAATTATTGGAGAGGCTTTCTTTAACCAATCCGCATTAACGTATTTAGCATACATATTGGTAATAGTCACTTTCTATGTGCTTTATAAAATGCCAATTGGTTTAACAATTAGAATGGCAGGAGAAAATCCAGTTGCTAATGAGGCCCAAGGTATTAATGTATTATTAATTCGCACTGGTGCAGTCATGGCTGGAAGTGCTTTGATGGCGATTGGAGGTGCATTTTTAACTATGTCCGCATTTGATGCTTTTTATTTTGGTATGATTAACGGCAGAGGCTGGATCTGCATCGCGCTGGTTATTTTTGCGTCTTGGAGGCCTGGTAAAGCCTTCTTGGGGGCAATTTTATTTGCATTATTTGAAGCATTACAAATTAGGGCGCAATTAATAGGCGCAGATGTTATTCCATATCAAATTTTTTCTATGATGCCATACTTTCTCAGCATAGTTGCGATGATGCTTGTTGCACGAAGAGCCGCCTATCCTAAGGCATTATTAGTACCATTTAGACAAGGAGATCGTATCTAATGTTTGACTTACTTATAAAAAACGCCAATCTTCCGGATGGTCGTGAGAATGTTGATATCGCTATTCAAAATAAAAAAATAGTAGCCGTTGAAAAAAACATCGCTGGCGATGCAGCAAATAGTATTGATGCGACAGATAAACTAGTTTCTCCGGGGCATGTGGATAGCCATTTTCATTTGGATGCTACTCTAACCTTAGGCCAGCCACGTTTTAATGAAAGTGGCACTTTACTTGAAGGTATTCAACTATGGGACGAACTGAAACCGCATTTAACTATAGAGCTTATAAAAAAACGCGCCCGTAAACTATGTCATTGGGCAATCGCAAATGGCTGTTTGGCAATTCGCAGTCATGTAGATATAAGTGACGATCGATTGTTAGCAGTTGAAGCGCTATTAGAGTTACGTAAAGAAATGCGGAATTGGATAGATATTCAACTAGTTGCATTTCCACAAAATGGATATTTGCGCTATAAAAACTCTATTGAAAACCTTGATAGGGCATTAAAAAAAGGTGTAGAAGTTGTTGGCGGTATTCCACACTTTGAGCGCACTATGAACGAAGGCTCTTTGTCTATTAAATTGTTATGTGAGATAGCGGCAAAACATGGATTATTAGTTGATATGCATTGTGATGAATCTGATGACCCAATGTCTAGACATGTTGAAACGTTGGCGTTTGAAGCACAACGCTTGGGTTTGCAGGGCAGAGTTACGGGTTCACACTTAACATCCATGCACTCAATGGATAATTATTACGTGAGCAAATTAATGCCATTATTGCGAGATGCTGACTTACAAGTTGTAGCCAACCCATTAATAAATATTACCCTACAAGGTCGCCATGATCTCTATCCTAAGCGCAGAGGAATGACACGAGTTAAAGAGTTGTTAGATAGTAATATTAATGTTGCTTTTGGACATGACTGTGTAATGGACCCATGGTATAGCCTTGGGAAGCATGATATGTTAGAGGTTGCTAATATGGGATTGCATGTTGGACAAATGACAGGCGTGCAGCAAATGCACCAAATATTTCAAACTATTACCAGTAATGGCGCCAAAGTAATGCAACTAGATAATTACGGTATTGAAGTTGGTTGCAATGCTGATTTGGTAGTTCATCAAGCCAGTAATCCAATTGAAGCGATACGCTTATGCAATGCACGTTTGTTTGTAATTCGTAATGGGCAAGTTATTGCAAAGGCTAACCCAATACAAAGCGAACTATTATTAGATACAAAAGAAGTAACGAGTGTTATAGATTGGACTCTCTAAGAATGTTAAAAACAACAACAAGTTATAGACCTAGTTTTACGCAGTGTTGGCTTAAATCCTTAGTTAATGGGAGCATGAAAAATGATAAAAAATAATCCTAAATATTATGATGCACACTGGATGCCATTTACCGGAAATAGGGAATTTAAAGCAAATCCACGCATCATAGTCTCGGCTAAAGATAGCTATTTTATAGATGATAAAGGCAGGAAAATATTTGATGGTCTTTCGGGGCTGTGGACTTGTGGAGCTGGCCATTCACGTCCTGAAATCGTGGAAGCGGTAAGTAAACAAATTGAAACCCTAGACTACTCCCCGGCATTTCAATTTGGACATGACAAATCGTTTGAATTGGCAAATAGAATTATTGAACTTACTCCAAAAGATCTAGACCGTGTTTTTTTTACGTGTTCTGGCTCAGAGGCGGTAGATAGTTCCCTTAAAATTGCTCGAGCTTATTGGAGGCATAAGGGAAGGGTCGGTAAAACTCGTTTGATTGGAAGAATAA
>Ga0208132_1000508_pt1 | contig 18100 bp, 13 predicted proteins | sample ETNtaG_16_FD_185785 | JGI IMG/M metagenome (GOLD analysis project Ga0208132, IMG submission 185785) | Marine microbial and viral communities from oxygen minimum zone, Eastern Pacific Ocean - ETNP201406SV199 (SPAdes) (version 2) | ecosystem: Environmental > Aquatic > Marine > Oceanic ... | reverse complement strand
CTCCTCGCTGCCGGCGTCGACTACCTGTCGTGCTCGCCGGCCCGCCTTCCGGTGACCCGCCTGGCGGCCGCCCGAGCGGTCCTCGACGCCTGAGGCGCGCCTATGTTCGTGCCGGGAGGGACGCCGAGGAGCCCCCGGTACCCAGGAGGACGAGTTGAACCAGATCCACGGTGATACGGCAGAGGGATTCGGCGCCATCGCCGATGCCTTCGCCAGGAACTTCGACGAGGACGGAGAGGTCGGTGCCGCGTGCTGCATGTACGTGGGTGGCGAGCCTGTGGCCGACCTCTGGGGTGGTGTGGCCGATCCGGCCACCGGCCGTCCCTATGAACGCGACACCCTGCAATTGCACTTCTCGACCACCAAGGGCGTGGCGGCCATCTGCGCGGCAATGCTGTACGAACGTGGGCAACTCGACTACGAGGCACCTGTGGCCGACTACTGGCCTGAGTTTGCCGGCGGCGGCAAGGAGGCGGTCACCGTCGCCCAGTGCATGAGCCACACGGCGGGCCTTGCTGCCGTCGACATGCCGCTCACGCTGGACGAGGTCTGTGCCGTCGAACCGGTTCTGCGGGCGCTCGAGGCCCAGGTGCCGCTCTGGGAGCCCGGCACGGCGAACGGCTACCACGCCATCACCTACGGCTGGATCGTGGGGGAGATCGTCCGTCGCATCGACGGCCGGACCCTGGGCACGTTCCTCGCCGAGGAGGTGGCCGGGCCGCTCGGTGCCGAGTCCTATGTCGGACTCCCCGAGTCGGAGGAGCACCGGGTGGCTCCGATCCTGAACAGCCCGCCACCGAGCGACCCGGAGACCCTCGAGTTGATGATGGCGGTCATGGGTCCCGGCACGATGGGGTTTCGGGCGCTGACCATGGACGGCGCCATCTCCCTGGTTGACGAGTCGAATCCGTTCAACACGCGCGAGGTGCATGCCACCGAGATGCCGGCGGCGAACGGTATCAGCGAGGCGCGTGGCCTGGCCCGGATCTATGCCGCGACCGTGGGTGAGGTCGACGGTGTCCGCCTGTTGACCGACGACACGGTGCGCCACGTGCGCACAGAGCGGTCCCGTGGTCCGGACCTCTCGCTGGTCATGGAGGGCGCCTGGGGGCTCGGGTTCATGCTCGACACAGAGTTCAACCCGCTGCTCTCCCCGCAGTCGTACAGCCATCCCGGTGCCGGTGGCTCGCTGGCCTATGGCGACCTCGGGCACGGGGTCGGCTTTGCCTATGTAATGAACCAGATGGGCAGCGGCCTGACAGGCGACCCCCGGGCGAACCGCCTGAGCGAGGCCCTGCGCTCCTGCCTGTAGGCCGGTTGCCCCGTCCGGGGCTCGGTGATCAAAGAAGAGATGCGGTGTTTGGTGGTTGTCGATTGCCGCGCTAGTGTCCCCTCGCCGGAGACGGAGCATGTTTCGCGTCCCAACAGAAGGTGCGCGGTGCTTTCCCGGCCATAGGGAGGGAATTAATGTATTCGACCAAGATCCGACGCTGTCTCTTTGGTGCTCTGCTTTCGTTCGCGCTTCTGGCTGCGGCTTGTGGTAGTGACGATGCCACGCCGTCTACGACTGCTCCGACGAAGAATGTGACGTTGCCGCCGGCGGCGGCGGACGTTGTCGAGGTTGGTCCGGGTGAGGCGATCCAGATTCGTTCGTTGAATGCCATTTCGGGTGATGTGGCGTTTTTGGGTATTCCCAATGAGAACGGGATCCGTATGGCTGTTGCTGACTATGGCCAGATCGGTGGGCATGATGTAGAGGTCGGTACGGGTCTTGATGATCTGTGTTCGGCTGATGGTGGTCAGGCTGCTGCTCAGACGATCGTGGCTGACGAGGACGTGATCGGTGTTATCGGTACGTCGTGTTCGGGTGCGGCTACTGCTGCTGCTCCGTTGATTTCCGAGGCTGGGATGGTGATGATCTCGGGTTCGAACACGTCGCCTGCTTTGACGTCGGATCTTGCTGGTACTGCTGGTGCGAACTATCACGAGGGGTATTACCGCACGGCGCACAACGACCTGTACCAGGGTCAGGCTGCGGCCAATTTCGCGCTCGAGGTGTTGGGTGTGTCGAGTGCTGCTGCGATCCATGATGGTGATCCCTACACCGAGGGTCTGGCGCGTGCGTTTGCTGATGCGTTCGAGGCTGGTGGTGGCACGTTGACCGGGTTCACGGCTGTGAACAAGGGCGACACGGACATGGTTCCGGTGTTGACCGAGGTTGCTGCCGGTTCGCCGGAGTTGTTGTTCTTCCCGATCTTCCAGCCGGAGGGTGATTTCATCATCCAGCAGTCGCCTGCGGTGCCGGGTCTGGAGGACACGGTGATGATGGCTGCTGATGGTTTGTTGAACTCGAACTATTTGGCGATGGCTGAGACCGAGGGCATGTATTTCTCGGGTCCGGACGTGCGTTATGGCGACAACTTCAACGAGTCGACGGGTGCGTCGGCTGCTGATGTGTTGGCCGACTATGAGGTCGAGTTCGGTGAGGCTCCGGCTGCGCCGTTCTGGGCGCATTCGTATGACGCTGCGGTGTTGCTCATGGACGCCATTGCTGCTGCGTCGACCGACGACGGTGGCACTTTGGTCATCGACCGTGCCAAGGTGCGTGAGTACCTCAATGGTGTGTCGAACTATTCGGGTCTGATCGGTTTGATGAGTTGTGATGCGTTCGGCGATTGCTCGTCGGCGAAGATCACCGTCATCCAAAACATCGATTCGACCGACTACGAAGCTTCCACTGCCAACGTCATCTATGAATATGCCCCGCTGGGTGGCCAACAGGTCGGCGATGTCGCTGTGGCGGCTCCTGTGACGATGTGTCGTGCGAACTGGGCGTCTGGTTATGTCCAGGCCGAGATCGTGCGTCAGGTCCTTGTTGCGGGCGGGTATGAGGTTTCGGATCCGTCTTTGATCGAGCTTGGTCCGTCGAATGCGTATTCGACGATGGCTGAGGGTACGTGTGACCTGTGGGCGAACTCCTGGTATCCGGGGCATTTCTCCTGGTATGAGAACGAGTTGCCTGATGGCAGCCTGGTTGCTGACCATGTGCAGGCAGTTGATGGTCTGTTCCAGAATTCTGGTGTTCAGGGTTACTTGATCACCAAGGCGTGGGCTGATGCCGAGGGCATCACGACGTTGGACCAGATCAATGACACGCCGGCGTTGTATGAGGCGCTGGACACTGATGGTGACGGTGTGGGTGAGATCCTGGGTTGTCCCGAGGATTGGACCTGTGACGACATCATCGAGAACCAGATTGCGTTTGCCGGTTGGGACAACCTGATCGAGACCAAGGCCGGGTACGACGCGTTGTTCGCCGAGTTCGTGAACCGTGTGCGTTCTGACGAGCCTGCAGTGATCTATACGTGGACGCCTTCTTCGTATGTGGTCGAGATGGTTCCGGGTGTGGACGTGTACTGGCTGTCCGTCGAAGAAGACTCGGTTCTGGACGATTCGAACCCGTTGGAGCTGCAGGGTGGTGAAAACCATTCGCAGGGTGAAGGTTTCCGCGACGCTCCTGCTGACACGTGCACGCAGCCGTGCCAGTTGGGTTGGGAAGCTGCCGACATCCAGGTGTCTGCCCGTATAGACCTGTTGGAGGGCGACCCGTTCCTGCATTCGTTGCTGGAGCAGATTCGTCCCTCGATCCTCGATATTTCGATCCTTCAGGTCGCACAGACCAACGGCGACAGTTCAGAAGCCCACGTCCAGCAACTCGCTGCAGAGTGGATGGCTGACAACGCCGACCTGGTAGCCGGCTGGATCGCCGCCGCTGCAGCACCGCGTGTGGCTCCGGCCACGACCGAGCCGCCGGCCGAGGCGGCGCCCATTCGGATTGCGTTGGTGGCGCCGAGTGCGAGCAACGACCTGGCCTTCACGCAGAGCATGGTTGACGCGATCGCGACTGTCGGAGAGAACCGTTCGATCGAGGTCCACGTCACCGATGGGACGTTCATCGTCGAGGATGCTGCCGCTGCAGTACGCGGGTATGCGGAGGACGGCTACGACCTGGTGATCGCCCATGGCTCCCAGTACGGGGGGCCACTCCAGGAGATCGCACCCGAGTATCCGGGCGTGTCGTTCGCCTGGGGGACGACGATAGACACCTTCGGGCTCGACAACGTGTTCGCGTACATGACGCAAGCCGACGAGGGTGGATTCGTAAATGGCACGACCGCTGCGCAATTGACCGAGTCCGGCGTGATCGGCGTGATCGGACCGATCCCGGTCGGCGACGCGAAGCTCTACGTCGACGGATTCGTCGCCGGTGTGGCACACCAGGATCCGGGCGTCGAGGTGAACGTCAACTACATCGAGTCGTTCAGCGACGTGGCGTTGGCCGCCGAGGCAGCGCAGGCGCACATCAGCAACGGCGCAGACGTGCTCACCGGCACGGCACAGATGGTGGTTGGCGCAACCGGTGTGGCCCGCGACGCTGGTGTCAGCTGGTTCGGCACACAGGCCAACCAGACCACTCTGGGCGAAGAGATCGTGGTCGCCTCTCAGGTGTACCACTGGGAGATCGCACTCAACCAGATCCTCGACAGCATCGCGGATGGAACTCTCGGTGGTGAGGTCTTCGCTCTGAACCTCGCCAATGGCGGCCTCGTGATGGAGTACAACGACGCCTACGGGCTGCCTGCCGACGTACGTAGCGCAGCAGACGAGATCGTGGCCATGCTCTCCTCGGGTGAGTTGACAACCGCGGGACCGTCATCGGAACCGTGGCCCGAGTCGATCACGTTCGGCTTCGTCCCGAGTCAGGAACAGGAGCAACTCCAGGACGACATCCAGCCGTTCATGGACGTTCTCGAGGAGGCGCTCGGCATCGAGGTCGAAGGGTTCGTCACGACCGACTACACCGGCCTCGTCACCGCCATGGGTACCGGACAGGCCGACCTCGGCGCCTTCGGACCGTTCGGCTACACGCTGGCCAAGGACCAGTTCGGCGGCATCGAACCGCTGATCATGTCCGTCCGTTACGGCGCCGCCACCTACCACGGCCAGTGGTTCACCAACGACGCCAGCATCTGCGACTCGGCCCCCGAGTCGGGCACCGCACTTGAGAACTCGCCCGACGGCGTGGTCCAGGTCGGCGCTCTCGACGCCGTGGCCCTCCAGGTCGGCGTCTACTTCGGTGACGACGGCAAGGCCCTCGGTGAGACCGTAGAGGACGTCGGAGACGTGTCTGCCGGCATGTCCTGTCAGGCTGACCTGAGTGCCGTGGCCGGCAAGACCGTGGCCTTCACGTCCGAGAGTTCCACGTCTGGTTCGCTGTTCCCCAAGCTCCAGCTCATCGACGCCGGCATCGACCCCGATGCTGACATTGACGTCGTCTACACCGGTAGCCATGATGCTGCGGTCATAGCCGTCTACAACGGCGATGCCGATATCGGCCTCTCCTACGACGATGCCCGCCGCTCGATCCGTAAGACGAACTTGGACGTGGGCGACAAGGTGATCGTGTTCAACATCACCGGCGAGATCCCCAACGACATCGTGGCGGTTCGCTCGGAAATCCCGGGCGACCTCAAGACCGCCATCTACGACTCCATCGACGCCTATCTCGCAACCGAAGAGGGCGAGGCGATGTTCGACGAGATCTACGGCTGGACGAGCATCCGTGGGGCCGAGGATTCGGAGTTCGACATCGTTCGGGCGGCCGCACAGGCGCTCGGCATCACAGAGCCCCCGGGCTGACCAGACCTCGTTCCACGATGCCGGCGTCCCTCCGGGGGCGCCGGCATCGTGGCGTCTGCCCCACATAATCCCCGGCCCCGACAACTACCCTGCCCGGATGATCCGGTTCGAAGATGTCTCGGTCACCTACCGGGGCGGCGTGCAGGCCCTGCGCGGGCTGGACCTGACGATCGAGGACGGTGAGTTCATCGTCATCGTCGGGTTGTCCGGCGCCGGCAAGTCCACCCTGCTACGTGCCCTCAACGGTCTGGTTCCTGCCACCGGTGGTTCCATCACCGTCGACGACACCGAGGTCGTCGGCGCCTCGGCCGCTGAACTGCGTGCTCTCCGATCACAGATCGGGATGATCTTCCAGACCTTCAATCTGGTTAACCGCACCTCGGTGCTGAACAACGTCCTCATGGGCCGACTCGGCACCGTTCCCGTCTGGCGTTCCACCCTCGGGCTCTGGCCGGCTGACGACCGGGAGCGGGCTATGCAGGCCCTCGAACGGGTCGGCATCGTCGAGAAGGCCTACGTCAGGGCCTCGAACCTCTCGGGCGGTCAGCAGCAGCGGGTCGGCATCGCCCGGGCGCTGGTCCAGGAACCGTCTGTGATGCTGGCAGACGAACCGGTTGCCTCGCTCGACCCGGTCACCAGCCGACAGGTGATGGGCGACCTCCAGCGCATTAACCGGGACCTCGGGATCACCACGATCGTCAACCTGCACTACCTAGACCTGGCCCGCGAGTTCGGCAGCCGCCTGGTCGGGCTCCGCGACGGCGAGTTGGTCTTCGACGGCGATATCGCCGACGTCGACGACGACACCTTCATGGAGATCTACGGCCGGGCGATCAGCGACGACGACCTGGTGGGCACCGAGGGCGACCTGACGTGAGTGAAGGCGGAACGGCCCGGCCGGTTCGCCCCCGGCCCCGCCTGCGCACGTTCGGCATCACCGCCGGGCTCCTCGCGTTCACCGGCTTCGCCGCCAGAGAAGTCGAATTCGCCGTTTCGACCTTCTGGGAAGTTTGGAACAACCCGCTCTGGGAGAAGTTCTGGCCGGTTCCTTGGGACTGGGTCCTCGACCGTTCCAACGTGCTCGACCCACTCGTCGAGACATTCCAGATCGCCATCCTCGCGACCATCGTCGGTTGTGGCCTGGCCCTGCCGATCTCGTTCGCCATGTCGCGCCTTACCGCACCCAACCGGCCCACCTACCTGGTGAGCCGGTCCGTGATGAACGTGGTGCGGGCCGTCCCCGACCTGTTCTGGGCCAAGTTGCTCGTAACCGCTGTCGGAATCGGAGCCTTCGCCGGCACCTGGGCCCTGAGCGTCTTCTCGCTCGCCGTGATGGTGAAGCTGTTCAGCGAGACGGTCGACAACGCCGACCCGCGCCCGCTCGAGGCCGCCCGAGCCACGGGCTCCCGGCACCTTCCGGCGATCCGCACCGGCGTGCTCCCCACGGTGCTTCCCGAGTACGTGGCGTACGCCCTCTACGTGTTCGAACTCAACATCAGGGCATCGATCGTCCTGGGGCTCGTCGGCGCCGGAGGCATCGGCCGGGTGCTCGAGGCCCAGCGGCAGTTCTTCCGGTTCGACCGGGTTCTGGGCATGCTCATCATCGTCTTCGTGGTCGTGTTCGTCATCGAACAGGTCAGTGTGGCGATTCGGAAGCGGCTGGTGTGACATGACGGCGACCCACACTCCCTCAACAGTTTCCCGGCCCTCCCCTCCAAGCGGCGTCCGACGCCGACGGGCCCTCCTGGCCCTCGCCCTCGTCATCGGCGGCGTGTGGTCGGTGACCGGCATCGATGTCACGCTCGAACGTTTCCTCGGGGCGCCCGGCGACGCCTGGGACGTCTTCAAGCGACTCTGGCCACCGGCGATGGACGAGGCGCTCGACCGGGGAGTCGTCGGCAAGGTGTTCGAATCGGTCTACATCGCCTGGATCGGCACGATCATCGGAGCGGTCCTCTCGCTGCCGCTGGCGTTCCTCGCCGCCACCAACGTGGCTCCCCGCTGGATCAGGATTCCGGTGCGCCAGTTGTTCAACGCCATCCGGGCCGTACCCGAGCTCATCGTCGCAGTGATCTTCATCCCGATCACCGGCCTGGGCCCGTGGGCCGGCACCCTCGCGATCGGCCTGCACTCGGTGGGCACCCTCGGCAAGTGGGCCACCGAGGCGATCGAAGGCGTCGACACCGGCCCGCTCGAGGCGGTCGAGGCGACTGGTGGGCGCTGGATGTCCGGGATGCGGTGGGGCATCCTGCCCCAGATCATGCCGATCGTTGCCTCGTTCTGGCTGTTCCGCTTCGAGATCAACGTGCGCGCCTCGGCGGTTCTCGGCATGATCGGCGCTGGCGGAGTCGGTGCCGAGCTTGTGTCGCAGCTCATGTTCCGCAACTTCTCGGCCGTCGGGGCCGTACTCGGTATCACGGTTCTGGTGGTGCTCACGATCGACACGATGTCGGCGGCCGTGCGTCGACGGATCATCGCCGGCGTCGCACGCACCGGCGGACCCGACGACGGTGACCGCAACGCCGAGGCCCTGGCCGACCTGACCGGGTTCCGACGGTGATCGTCGGGGTCGACGTAGGGGGCACGAACGCCCGGGCGCTGCTGGTCGACCCCGCCACGGGAGGGGTGCTCGGGAGGCGTCGGTCGTCAAGTGCCGGTGACGGACCGGCTCTGGTCCATGGCATCGCCAGAATGGTCGAAGGGTTGTGGGTCGAGGGAACGGTCGAGGCCGTCGGGCTCGGCATCGCCGGGCTGGTCGACCGGGCCGGGACGCTGTGCTACTCCCCGAACCTGCCCGACCTGCTCGGGTTCCCGATCGGTCCCGAACTCGAGGAGGCCGTCGGCGTCCCGGTCACGGTCGGCAACGACGCCTCGGCAGCCACGCTGGCAGAGGCCCGGCTGGGCGCCGGCCGGGGCAGCGACCACTTCGGCCTCGTCACCCTCGGGACCGGCATCGGGGCCGGGTTCGTGGTCGACGGCCGCCTCCTCGAGGGGGCTCACGGCTTCGCCGGCGAGGTGGGCCACATGGTCGTCGACGCCCACGGCCCTGCACACATAACGGGACACCAGGGCCCGTGGGAGTACTTCGCCTCCGGTTCGGCTCTGGGCCGCATCGGCCGCGAGGCCGCCGCGACGGGTGGCTTCGACCGGGGCCTCGGTCTGGCGGGCTCGGCCGACGGCGTCACGAGCCACCATGTGGCCACGGCTCTCACCGAGGGCGACGCCGACGCCGCCTCCATCTTCGACGGCTTCTGCCGCGAGGTCGCACGCGGGGTCGCCAACCTGGTGGTCATCCTCGACCTCGAACGGGTCGTAGTCGGTGGCGGACTCACCGACATGGGCGAGCCTCTGCGATCGGGCATCGACCAACACCTGGGGGATCTGCTGCTGGGCGCCGAGCACCGTCCGGCCGTCGACGTGCGGCTGGCAGAATTGGGTGACGACGCCGGAGCGCTCGGCGCCGCCCTGATCGCCGCCGACCGCAACTGAACCAACTGGCGACGACCCCACCGTCGGACAACCACCATTGGAGACGCCGCTTCGGTCTATTCGGCCTTGAGCCCCATCATCAGGCGCCCCACCCGCATGGCCGTTGCTTCGCTCCGGGGGAGTTGGTCCATGATCTGTCCTCTGAAGATGACGGCGACTCGATCAGACATCTGCAGGACCTCGTCGAGGTCCTCACTGATGAGGAGGATGGCGGCGCCGGCGGCGCGCTGGCCAAGCAACTGCTCGTGGACGTACTCTGCGGCACCGACGTCGATGCCCCGCGTCGGCTGTGAGACGACGAGAATCTCGGCGCCACAACTGAACTCCCGCGCAATGACGACCTTCTGGATGTTGCCGCCCGAGAGGCTCCGGGTCAGCGTCTCGAGCATCGGAGTCTTCACGGAGTAGCGCTGGACCAACTTGGTGCATTGCTTCCTGATTGCACCGAACCTGAGGAACCCCCATCGGGTATACGGAGGGGATCCATGGTCCACCAACACCAGATTCTCGGCGACGGTGAACTCGCCGATCACACCGTCTCTCATGCGCTCCTCGGGGACATAGGCCATGCCCTTCGAACGGACCGCCTTCGGGGCGAGCGAATCGGCCGGAACCCCATCGATATCAATTCCTCCGGACTCCACGGGTCGAAGGCCGAAGATGGCCTCGGCGAGCTCGCGTTGTCCGTTGCCGGATACGCCGGCGACTCCCAGGATCTCGCCTGCCCGCACGCTGAGGGACACCTTGTCGACGGCAAGGTTGCCCCGATCGCCTTGCACGGCGAGGTCACGGACCACGAGTCGATCCTCACCGGGATCGTGGTGTTGGACGGTACGAGTGAACAGGACCGGTCGACCGACCATCATCTGGGCCAGAGATTCCCGACTCGATGACTCCGGCACCGTGTTCCCGACGATCCGACCGTCTCGGAGAACCGTGATCTCATTCGAGATCTCCATTACCTCGTGCAACTTGTGGGAGATGAAGACCAGCCCGCGACCGTCGTCCCTGAGTTGGCGAAGTGTCGTGAAGAGGTCGGTGACCTCTGGGGGGGTGAGTACGGCGGTCGGCTCGTCGAGCACGAGAATCCGAGCATTGCGGAACAGCGCCTTGAGAATCTCGACACGTTGGCGTTCCCCGACCGCCAGTTGCCAGATGAAGGCATCAGGATCGACCTCAAGGCCATATCGCTCGGAAACCTCCACCAGACGCTGTCGGATCGGTCGCAGGTCGGAAAAACCCCACGCGCCACCGAGGCCCAGGGCGACGTTTTCTGCGACGGTGAGCGTGGGGACCAACATGAAGTGCTGGTGGATCATGCCGATGCCCCGCGAGATTGCGTCCGCCGGCGAACGGATCTCCACCTCCGTGCCTTCGAGGTGCACCGACCCCTCATCTGGCCGGTAGAGCCCGAAGAGGATCTTCATCAGCGTGCTCTTGCCGGCACCGTTCTCACCGAGAAGAGTGTGAACCCGACCTGAACGAACCGTGAAATCGACGCCCTCATTGGCGACGACCCCGGGGAATCGCTTGGTGATGCCCCGCATCTCGAGCATCGGAACATCCAGGTCAGGAGACATGGGGCTAATCGGCCTCGGGGTCGAAGAATCCACCCCGAGCACTACGGGCCGGTTGCCACGCGACCGAGGGTGGTCCATTGCTGCTTCCGTCCCGGATCGGGTGGTCCTTCAGAAACATCATCCTGCGTCAGTCGGATCGGTCGAATGGCTTGGTGAGTGCCGACGGCTGGCCGATGCGACGGCTGACAACCACGAGAACGAGGATCGTGAGGACCGCCGGCGCCATGGCGGTGAAGCTGGACGCGGAACCTGAGACGATGCCCAACGTCTTCCACTGCAGGACGGTCGACGAGACGATTCCGAACAGGAGCGCACCGGCCATGATCCCGCTGGGTCGCCAGGCACCGAAGTACACCAGGGCGATCGCGATGAATCCCTGTCCCGCGGTCAGGTTGTACTGGAAGATCCCGATCTCCAGGGCAAGCGCCGCTCCGGCGAGTGCAGCCAGCCCGTTCCCGATGAGAATTGCCGAGACCCGGGTCCAGGTGACGCTCACGCCGAGCGTGTCCGCCGCCTCCGGCGTCTCGCCAACAGCTCGGATGTTGAGTCCGAAGGTGGTCCGATTGACGACGAACCACACGACGGGGATCAGCAGGTAGGCGACATAGACGAGCGCGTTGTGGCGGAAGAAGATCTCACCCACGGTCGGGATGTCGCCGAGGAGGGGAACCGATGTCGATCGAAGGCCGTCGATCGGCTTCGGCGTCCCCACCTGCTTCTGGAAGAGCAGGTCCGTGATCCCGAGTCCGAACAGGTAGATGCCGATCCCGCTGATCCCCTGTTGGGCATGCATCACCACGGTGATGAATGCGTAGATGGCACCCATCAGAACGCCCACGAGGATGGCCACGAACACGGCTGCAAGGACGTTCCCCGTCTCGAGAGCCGTGTTGTAGGCCGCATACGCACCGATCAGCATGACGCCCTCGACACCGAGGTTGAGCACGCCTGCCCGCTGACCCACCGATTCACCCAGTGCCGCGATCAGGAAGGGCGCAGAGAGGCGGATACCAGAAGCAAGTGTTGCGACGATGGCCGTGGTTGTGAAGAATTCGCTCACTTACGACCCCTTCGGAGCACAGCGTCCTCAGACCACCGCTGCAATTTCGTCCTGAGTCTGAGGCTGCTGACGACGAATACGACGACGACACCGTTCAGGGCGACGATCAGGGCTGCCGGGACCTGCAACTCCCTCTGGAGTTCGATTCCCCCGATCAGCATCCCCCCGAAGAGGAAAGATGCCGGCACGGTGTACAGGGGATGCAGCCCACCGAACAGGGCGACGACGATACCGTTGAAGCCGGCGCCCTGGGTGAACGCAGTAGCGCCGCCCTCTCCGATCAGTCGGTGCGAGATGCTTCCGAACACCATGACCGCTCCGGCAACTCCGGCACAGGCGCCGCTCAACGCGAGGGCCTGCACCACGCTCCGCTTCACCTGCATGCCGGCGTAGCGGGAGGCATCGGGGTTGTGGCCGACGGCGCGGAGTCGAAATCCCAGTGACGTCTTGTAGATGAGCAGGAAGGCGATCACCGCGACCAGGAGCGCAACGAGGAAGCCCAGATGCAGCCGGGTACCACCGGGCAACAAGGGGAGGTCGGCGTTGTGGCTGAGCCTCCTGGTCTGTTGAATCTTGATCGCTCCCTCCTCGATGAGCAGGTCCTGGAGCAGGAAACTGAGAATCTGGGCGGCAACGATGTTCATCATGATCGTGCTGAGGATCTCGCTGACACCTGCATAGGCCTTCAGGGCACCCGGAATCGCCCCCCAGATCGCCCCACCCACGGCTCCGGCCAGAAGCACGAGTGGAATGAGGAACACCGAGGGCAGGTCAGGGACGGCCAGAGCCACGAGCGTGGCGAAAATCGCACCGAGGATGATCTGACCCTCACCACCGATGTTGATGACCCCGGTACGAAAGGCGATGCAGATGCCGACGCCGACAAGCAGCATCGGCATGGACTTGATCGCCGTGTCGGCCACCGCGTTCCAGTCACCCACTGCGCCGTCGATCAGGGCGGCGTATCCGGTCAGCGGACTGGCGCCCAGCGCCAGCAACAGGACGGCACCGATCGCCAGCGCTGCGACGACCGCGAGGACCGGCACCACAAGACCCACAAGCGGTCCGTACCAGAGGCCCGTCGACGACCGGACACTGCTCGTGTCGGGATTCTCCGTCGTCACCATGCCGAATCTAAGTCAGCAACCTCAGAAACCATGCACTGGAACCTTCACGCGTCCGGCCTGGCTGTGTCGAGAACGTCGAGGATGGCGGCCGCCCTCGTCCTGGCATCCGCGGAGACCACGATGCGGACGGCATCGAATCCGGGACCCCGGGTTGCGTCCTGAGGTCGCTGGCATCGGCTCGGTCCGCCGTGTGCCACGATTCGCACCCGGACTCCGCTGCCCGATGAAGGAGGAACACATCGTGACCGAAGAACTCAAGGCCCGCATCGCCGACGACGGCGTCGAGTTCATCTACGCCATGTTCGTGGAGATGCACGGCAAGCCGTGCGCCAAACTCGTGCCGGTGACGGCGATAGACGACCTGCTCGAGGTCGGGGCCGGGTTCGCCGGGTTCGCCGCCGGGCCCATGAGCCAGACGCCCGCCGACCCGGACATCCTGGCGCTGCCCGACCCGTCCTCGTACACGGTGCTGCCGTGGCAGCCCAACGTCGCCGCGATGCAGTGCGACGCCACGGTCGAGGGCGAGGAGTGGCCCTATGCGCCCAGGGTGATCCTCAAGCGGGCGGTCGCCCGGGCGGCCGAACAGAACCTGGTGCTCAAGTCGGGCGTCGAGGCCGAGTACTCGATGCTGCACCGCAACGACGACGGCTCGTTCCGCCCGGCCGACGAGCGGGACACCTCCATGCTGCCCTGCTACGACGCCCGTGGGCTCACGACCATGCTCGACCACCTCACGACCGTGTCGCGCCACATGGACGCCATGGGCTGGGGGAACTACGCCAACGACCACGAGGACGCCAACGGCCAGTTCGAGCAGAACTTCGGGTACAGCGATGCACTCACCACCTCCGACCGGCTCGTCGTGCTGCGCCTGATGATGCACACGCTGGCCCGTCGGCAGGGGCTGTACGCCACGTTCATGCCCAAACCGTTCACCGACAAGACCGGCAACGGGCTCCACATGCACCTCAGCCTCTGGTCGGCCGACGGCGACGAGCCGCTGTTCGGGTCAGACCACGACGCCCGCGGGCTCGGCCTGAGTGAGCTCGCCTACCGGTTCCTCGGCGGGGTGCTCGACCACGCCCAGGGGCTCACGGCGATCCTCTGCCCGACCGTGAACTCGTACAAGCGCATCGGCGTCGGCCCGCCGGACTCCGGCGCCACCTGGGCACCCGCCTACGTCGCCTACGGCGGCAACAACCGGACCCAGATGGTACGGGTACCCGAGGGTGGCCGCTTCGAGTTGCGCGTCCCCGACGGTGCGGCGAACCCGTACCTGTCGTTCGCCGCCCTGCTGGGGGCCGGCCTCGACGGCGTGTCACGTAGCCTCGACCCGGGTGACCCCAACACGGACAACCTCTACACGCTGCCGCTCGACGAGATCGCCACGCGGGGCATCGAGGCCCTGCCGCCGACGCTCCTGCACGCCGCCGACGAGTTGGTGGCCGACGACGTGCTGCGTGCCACCCTCGGCACCGGCCGGGACGGCGACTACGTCGACTACTTCGCCCGGACCAAGCGCGACGAGTTCCGCACCATCACCGACCAGGTGACCGCAGCGGAACTCGACACCTACCTGTCGCTGTTCTAGGGCCGGTACGCCCCTAGGGGCCGTCGGACTCGAACCGGCTCGGGACCGCTGCTCCGATCGCGGCAAGTACGTCTTCGCCGAGTGAGTCGGCGACGTCGGCGATGCCGAAGTGGTGCACGAGGAAGGCGACGGTCGCGTGCTCCACCAGGTCCTGCACCGCCGAGGGGTCGACGAACTCCTTCGTGCAGCCGTCGGCGGCCCGGGTGGTCTGTTCGGCGCCTATCAGGGCCACGAGTTCTGCCGCCTCACCGGATTCGTAGAGGAGCGGACAGACGTCGGTGAAGCTGTTGTGGCCGGCCGCTGCGATCTCGAGGTAGATCCGCGGCCCGGTGAGCACCTCGTAGAGCCCGTAGCTACCTGCAGGTGAGACGACGCTGTCGCGTTCGCCGGCCAACACCAGGTATGGCGTGTCGGTCGCCTCGAGGCCTCCGGCACCCGATGCGATGCTCACGGCGGCATCCATCCACGGTTCGGAAGCGGCCTGGTTGGCGGCACCGCCGCCGGCGGAATGTCCGATTACGGCGACAAGCGTGGTGTCGACCACTCCGGCGAGGAGGTCTCCTGCGTCGGAGGTCCGGGCCTCGAGGATGTCGATCGTCCGGTTGAAGTCGATGACCTCCTGTCCCGGAGCGGCCACGAGTTGGCCGCTGACCTGGGCGACGAGGCCCCGCTCGAGGTGGTCGACGGCTGCCACGACGAACCCGTGGGAGGCCAGGTGGGTGGCGTAGGTCGTGGCGACCAGCCGGTAGCCGCCGAAGCCGTGGCTGTAGAAGACCACCGGGAACGGGCCTTCGGCGGCCCCTGCGTCCCGATAGGCGCCCGTGTCGAACGGTTCGGTCAGCGACGCCGGGAGGAGTTCGAGGAGGAACTCGGGCAGCACCTCGGCCGGTTCGACGAGCGCCGTCGGGCCTTCGGCGGTTCCCGCCCCGATCGGGTACCAGACCTCGACGAGCCGGTCGCCGAGGTCGATCGTCGTGACCCCGGCGTCGTGGTCCCCGGGCTCTGCGAACACCTCGGGCTCCGGAGGAAGTGTGGTCGTGGTCGTGGTCGTGGTGGTCGTCGTGGTCGTGGTCGTCGTCGTCGTCGTCGTCGTGGTCGTGGTCGTGGGCGCCACCGTCGTCGTCGTCGTGGTCGTGGTCGTGGGCGCCACCGTGGTCGTCGTCGTGGTCGTGGGCGCCATCGTGGTCGTGGGCGCCATCGTGGTCGTCGTGGCCGGGGCGACATCGGCTTCGCCGCCACAGGCCGCCACCAACACGAGGAACCCGAGGACCAGGAGGCGTCCGGTGAGCCGGCCCCTGTCCGTTCGTCGCATGGGTCCCCCCTTCGTCGTGTCCGTGCGGACGCTACCCGCGACTGGCGGTCACCGGCCCGTCGGCCGAGGCCGGGACCGTGCCGGAGGCGGACCGGGGACGTAGCCTGCCCTCGAGCACGTCCTGCCCCTGTAGCTCAGCGGATAGAGCATCGGCCTCCGGAGCCGTGTGCGTGGGTTCGAGTCCCGCCAGGGGCGCCAGAAAGCATGGTAGGAACACCGAGGTCGAGGTCCAGTCGGCCCGCGGCCCGGTCGGGCACGGTGCAGGCTGCGTCCACCACCTCGAGGCCGATCCCGTCACCGCCCATGACCACGATCCTCGCCATGCCCACACTCCCTGTGTCCGAACCCGGCAGCCGTCGAAGGACGGCGGTTGGCGCCCGGACCCGGTCCGGGTCGCCATGAGGGGCGAGGGCTAGGGTCCCGATCGATGGCCGACGCATCCACGACCGCCTCACCTGCCACAGGCCCACCGGCTGCGGGGACCAGGAAGGCCTGGCCGCACCAGTGGAAGGAACTGTACGAAGAGGTCATCGACGCGGCTCTGTGCACGGGCTGCGCCGGCTGCGTGATCGCCTGTCCCCACGACGTGATCGGCTACCGGCACGAGCCGGGCGCCTACAAGCCGTTCCACCTCGAGGAAGAGCTTGGACACGACGACTGCGGCCACGGCGTCAAGGGCTGCACCTCCTGCACCCGGGCCTGTCCCCGGTTCCGCAACTGGGAGACCGAGGCCGACCGGCACCTGTTCGCCCGCGAGCGTCGACCCGACGAGGTGTCCGGCATCTACCGCGACATCCTCCTCACCAGGGCCGGCGACAAGGCCGTCCATGAACTCGGCCAGGACGGCGGGCTGGTCTCGGCGATCCTCATCTGGTGCCTCGACAACCGGGTCATCGACGGCGCACTCGTCTCCCACCTCGAGGGCGACGGCGGTTGGAAGGCGATCCCCGCCCTTGCCACCGACCGCGGGTCCGTGCTGGCGGCGGCCGGAAGCCGCTACACGTACTCGGCCAACACGCTGGCCCTCACGGAGGCCCGCGAGCAGGGGCTGCAGTCCCTGGCGCTGGTCGGCATGAGCTGCCAGACGTCGATCGGACCCGTCATGTGGCACCGCAAGGTCGGCAAGGCCGGCAGGCCCATCAAGCTCAACATCGGCCTGCTCTGCTCCAAGTCGTTCGACGATTCGATCTTCGAGGAGCTGTTCGAAGCCAAGTACCGCCTCCGCAAGGACAAGATCGCCAAGATGAACATCAAGGGCGTCTTCCAGATCTGGATGGACAACGGCGACTACCACGAGGTGCCACTCAAGGAATGCCACGCCTGGACCCGGGAGGGCTGCAACCACTGTCCCGACTTCGCCGCCGAGCACGCCGACATCTCGACGGGCGGCATCGGCGAGGACAACGACTGGACCCTCACGATCGTGCGCACCGAACTGGGGCGCCACATCATCTCGACCATGGTCGACGAGGGCGTGATCGAGGCCCGACCCGGCGACAGCGACCCCGGCGCCATCGCCCTCATGCACAAGCTGGCAGCCAAGAGCCGTTCCCGCTGGCCCGAGTGGGCCAACCCGTCGGCCCGGGTGGGGCTCCCGGTGACCGCGGCCCCCTGACGCCGAACTAGGCGGGCGCCACCTCGAACGGCGGTCGCACATTGGCCCACGGCGGGTCGTCGAGGCGTTGCGCCAGCAGGCGCTTCATGGCCGGCACGAGGGGCTCTCCCAGCCCGGCCCGCCACCCACGTGCCACTCCCAGGGCGACATCGGCCTCATCGTGGTGGTCGGCGAGGTGCAGGGTGACGACATGGGCGATGGCCGACGCATTGACGTTGGCGGTGGCCGAGATGCAACCCGGACCCCCTGCTGTCAGGCCGTCGAGCAGCCACCCCTCGGAACCCGGCCACACCGCCAACCCGTCGATGCCGAAGAAGGCCGCCGTGTTGTCCCAGTCGCCGGACGAGTCCTTGATGCCGACGACCGTGTCGGGATGGGCCTCGTGGAGGCGTCGGGCGACGTCGACCGGCCAGCCCACGCCGGCCACCTGGGGGATGTGGTACAGCACGATTCGGAGGCGGTCGTCGTCGACACCGGCGATCACGGCCTCGAGGTGGTCGACGAGCCCCTGGTCGGACGGGTCCTTCAGGTAGAAGGGCGGCAGCACCAGAGTGGCGGCGCAACCCGCCCCGACGGCGTGCCGGGTGAGGTGGACCGTGTCGGGGACGTTGGTGAGTCCCGTGCCG
>Ga0208132_1000504_pt1 | contig 18139 bp, 19 predicted proteins | sample ETNtaG_16_FD_185785 | JGI IMG/M metagenome (GOLD analysis project Ga0208132, IMG submission 185785) | Marine microbial and viral communities from oxygen minimum zone, Eastern Pacific Ocean - ETNP201406SV199 (SPAdes) (version 2) | ecosystem: Environmental > Aquatic > Marine > Oceanic ... | reverse complement strand
CTCTAACTTTAAAGGTGGTACAAACAACGGGGGCAGGTCACCCCTTTCATAAAACAATCTTGTTTTTTACAGAACTCTGTTATAGCACTTAGACACCACTGCATTCTTCCTTGAGCGGGAAGATCAAGCCATTGATCATCGGCTTGATTTTTGCGTTGCCAATTTAATAAAGCATTTCCCTTAATATCAGAAGGCTGTAAGAACACAATTAAAGATCGAAAGACACCTGCTTCGTGTTCTTTAATTTAACGACGAACATCTCTAGTCTCTTTGCTTCCAGTTTTATCTACTAAAACTTAAGTTTAATTAAGCAGTACCTTAAACCTATGCAGTTAAAGTCGTAGATAAAGCCTATACAAAAGAATAACTCCCTAGTTCATTTAGAGAGCAAGTATAATATATACCTACTTTATACCTACTTTATACCATGTTGACTGTTGCGTAAGCTAGCATACGCAGTGTATGAATGCAAGTACCATTGTGCCCAAAGTACAGGTTCAGAACTTTGACAGGAGAAGCAGGAAGGTCAGCACGAGATATAACCAAGCAACTATGCGAGCGGAAGAAGATGAAGAGTTTAAAAGGTAATGTGCAAAAAGACCATATCCATTTGGGTACTATCGATTCCACCGAAATACTCAATATTAGAAATGGTAGGATTTCTGAAAGGCGTATTGGAAGAGTGAAATGATGATGTTAACGACTTAATCTCTTAAATGATTCATATTGTATCACTTCAATATTTTATGAAAGCATATCCATCATCTGACGGAATATACATCTTTATGATATGACAATTTGGTAGATTGTGAACTTCAAGGCACTATAATAGTAATGTTAAATATTGAAACCAAGTTTAAAATAATTCTAAACCTTGACTGGCTTGAACCTGAAGAATCATCTTTATTATGACCAACATTAAACCAACTATTTTCATTATCTTGTTATTTATCACACTCCCCGGATGCCTGGCCAGATACGGGGAAGGCAGGCTTGACCAGCTACTTCTATCAATAAAGGATTTAGAAGAAAGCGGTGAGGAATTGACTGAAGAGAAAATCAAGGAGAAACTCGGTAAACCGGGATTTTTAAAACCTATTTACGAACGTAATCTTAACTTTTCTTCTTTATATAATCTCAAGAAAGATTCGGGTGTTTTATTAATACCTAATCGTACAGACCTATATGATGACATGCTGGCGGCCGTCGAGGAAGAAAGATCAAGCAATATTAAACTGCTTTCTTATGTTTATGACAGAAGAGGACTCTTAGAACTCTCTTCCCTGACGTTTTACATAGAAAGATTTGGGGGCATAGGACAAGATGAACCCAAGGTATTTGGATGGGATTATGTAAAATATGGCAACAAGAACAACTCCAAAAGAAACAGACAGTCCTATATTAATTATAAGATTAAGAAGCCTGCAGATTATTTGAGATTGCCATATACATTTTTGGTAGACACAATTATCGGACTTAAGCAATTTGCAGGTGAGATTATCAAGTCTCCGATTTCTTTTGTTGAAGCAGAATTTATTGAGAATATTTTTGTTGAAAAAAAGATTCCATTTTATAAGTTGGATGGTTTCAGGGCAGCAGGAGAAGACTGGAGAAATGGAATCACTGCACTTACATACAGGTACAGGGTAGATGGTAATCAGGGAATATTGGCGACAACTCAGAATTTGTTGGGAGAAATTCCCCTTGCAGGCTCGATATTTGACCAACGGTATAGAGATAAAAGCGGTACTGCTAATAAGTTGTTTCTAACAAGGGGTATTTATGGTGGTGATAACTCTGCCCAGAACATGGATCTGTGGGTTCATTATTTAACAAACTCACCAGCACAAGAATATCCGCCAGATCAGTCCACCAGTCAGTCTGGCAGTACCACTCCGGAGGAAACAAATCGAGTAACCGCTAACAACTCTTTTGTAAAAGTAATAGCCTATAGATATGGAAGCAACATTGACGTTTTCTGGGCATTGTTTAACATATCGCACGGTTATGCTTACGATATGGCATCAGAGATTATCTCTAAATATGATGTAAACCCGGGTGACTCTATACACTTAAGTGGACATAGCGGAGGTGTTCAAAGAAATATTGCAACAGCGAGGATTCTCAATGATGATGGTATTAAGGTAGAAAAGATTTACGGGATTGCAGGTCCTGCACTGGGTTATGCTCCATCCAAGAAAACAAAGGTGGTACTAAATGGCAGATTCCTGAATGATCCGGTTTCCGAAATATCTCGACTTCTGAGATATATCACTTTAGATCTATTAACACTAAACATAGATTGGAACGACGATATATGCAATAACAGCCGCAAAGAAGATGAATTTTATAACCATATAACACCCGGCTTTGTTGATGGAAGGACAAGATTAAAGTATGACGGATATTTAAATGCCTGTCTGACGGATTTCTTCAAGTAATCTTTGAAATAATTAACGAACCCCAGTAAAATATTTCTTTACATAATCTTTAGCAGAATTATTAAATTAACATGAAAAAATTACTAAACATTATTGTCTTTGCAATTCTGGTTTTACCAATATTTATAATAAACCATCCAAAAAGTATCTTTGCGGAAGTTGTTGTAGTTCACGCGAATGAGGCATGGCAGATAACAGACATAATCTTGAAGGAGGATCATACTCTTAAGTGGCAGGTAAAAGAGAATGATTACTGGAGCTTTAATACTGCAATGTTCCCCGAGGGTCATAATGCTGATGGAATACCTGTACCTGCGTTGCGGAGCTACACCTTACCGGGAGAAGATATAGGCTTGCTGCTTGGTAAAACGGGTGAAGGTCGGGTCATATCAATGGGGCTGTCCGGTTCAGATAATGTCAGGCCTGACGAGGGGGGAAGTTACTTATATTTAACCATTAACGATGACTTGTTAAGCGCATTTGGAAAAGGATTCAAGGACAATAATGGTGAAATACTGGTTACGATAACACAAACCCCAAGAAGAGTGGCTAAAATAGGCATTTTCTTTATTGAAGGCTGCCCCGGAGTCTTACCTGCCGCAAAGCATATTAAAGAAGTTATTGCGGAGGAGAGTATTGATGCTGAAATAAGTTTAATTCTGATCGAGACACCAGAGGATGCGCGGCAGTTACATTTTACCGGTTCTCCCACAGTAAGAATTAATGGGATAGACATAGAAACTAATATTAAAGACATTAAAGATTATGCCTTAAGAAGTCGTTTATACACAATCGATGGCAAGAATTCAGATTATCCCTCTAAGGATATGATTAGAGCTGCAATTAAAAATGTAAAATAATGTATAGAGAATGGTAGTAAAAATATAACAGAATCGTATCTTATAATGTCTGATATTTTACTATCTTTCCTGTCTGGTTTCCCTCTCTGAGAATTTTTCCGAAATACCGCTCAGAACTATATTCTTCCATTTAAAGAATATCAGATTTATAAGTTGTACAAATACAATATTTATGATTAAAATAAATATTCTTAATTTCTTAGAATTTTCTTCGAGAACTGCATAATGATAATCAAAACTATTGTAGTTGGCCCTTTAGATGTAAACTGTTATATATTTGGATGTGAAGATACAAAAGTGGCGGCTATTATCGACCCGGGTGATAATGCAGATGAAATTATTAAAGTCATAGACAAGGAAGGCCTCAAGCCAGAATTTATCATAAATACTCATGCACATTTTGACCATATTGGCGGCGTGAAAGCTATACAGGAGCATTTCAAGATAGATTTTTCCCTTCATAAAGAAGATTTATATCTTGTTGAGAATGCCAGTGAACAGGCTACTGCTTTTGGACTTAGCCCCATTTCAAAACCGGATGTTAACAAATTTGTCAATAACGGAGATAAGATTTCTTTGGGTGACAAAGTTATTAATGTCATTCATACACCCGGACATTCACCCGGCGGTGTCTGCTACCACGTAGATAATAATGTATTTGTTGGAGACACCATGTTCGCCAGCTCGATTGGGAGGACAGACTTACCGGGCGGCTCGTACGAAACGTTGATAAGTTCAATAAAAGAACGGCTTTTCCCTCTGGGTGACAGTACTACAGTATATCCCGGACATGGCCCTTCAACGACAATAGAAAACGAAAGAGAACATAACCCATTCTTAACTTAAGAAAATGGAGGATACATCTATGAAAAAAATTGGTGTTTTAACAGGAGGCGGTGACTGCCCTGGATTAAACGCAACAATTCGTGCAGTCGTCAGAAAAGGCATAATAGACTACAGTTATAAAATGTATGGTATATTGGAAGGGTGGAAAGGTTTAATAGATGGAAACATAAAAGAACTTGATATGAATAGTACTTCCGGAATACTTCACAGGGGAGGTACTATAATTGGTACGAGCAGAACGAATCCATTTGGGAAAGACAACAAAGGGGACCCGGAACGTATCCTGGAAAATATAAAGAAACTCAACCTGCATGCTATTGTATCTATAGGAGGAGAAGACACTCAGGGTGCTGCATTCAAGTTGTCTGAGATGGGTGTCCACGTTGTTGGAGTCCCTAAAACTATAGATAACGATTTACCGGGTACTGATTATACATTTGGTTTTGATACCGCAGTAAATATAGCAATGGAAGCTATAGACAGACTCCACACGACTGCAGAATCACACAACAGAGTGATGGTAGTAGAGGTTATGGGAAGACATACGGGATGGATCGCTACGTTTGCAGGCATTGCCGGAGGTGCTGACATTATTTTGATACCGGAAAAACCTGTTGATATGGATGAAGTTTATGAAACAATCAGAAAGCGGCACAAGCGCGGCAGAAACTTCAGTATTGTAGTCGTGTCAGAAGGTATAAAGCTGCCTGTTGAAGGCAATGAAGAAAGCGGGTTTGTTCTTCAAAGTACTAAAAAAGACGCCTTTGGACACGTAATGCTGGGAGGCGTAGGTTCAATCATTGCAAAGATGATTGAAGAAGGTACCGGTTTCGAGACACGATGTACAGTATTAGGCCATACCCAGAGGGGAGGCTCCCCTACCGCCTTCGACCGTGTATTAGGAACCCGATTTGGCATAGCCGCAATGGAATTGATACATAAAGGTGAATCTGGAAAGATCGTTGTCTTGAAGGGAAACAAAATTATACCTATAGAGCTGAAGGAGGTATTGGGACACTATAAAACAGTTGATGACTACTGGTATGATCTTGCAAAGGTATTTTCTGTATGATAGGTGTGTATGATCTATAGTATGGATTAAGCAGAACACATCCGTTTTTATTATAACATTCAGTTATTTAAATCTCAAAAAGGTGAAATTTATGACTGCAGTAATTCTTGCCGGTGGCAAGAGTAGTAGAATGGGCTCCAACAAGGCGTTTCTTAAACTTAAGGGCAAGACGTTCATAGAAAGACAAATAGACTTGCTCAGAGAAATGTTTGATGAGATTTTCATTTCCGCCAATACACCATCAGAGTATGAGTTTCTGAATCTGCCTGTCTTTAAGGATATTTATCCGGATAAAGGACCACTGTGCGGAATATATACCAGCCTTGTTAATTCAAGCAGCACCAACACCTTTATGCTCGCCTGTGATATGCCTTTTGTTGAATCAGGACTGATAAAACATCTTAAAGGTTTTACAAAAGAGTATGATGTTGTAGTCCCTAAAAGTGAAAGAGGCCTGGAGCCGTTACATGCATTCTACTCAAAGAATTGTATTGATCCAATCAATAGAGAACTTGACAGTAACAACCTGAGGATAATCAGTTTCTTTCCTCACGTAAAGGTAAAAATAGTAGAGCTGGAAAGCCTGACTTCACCAGATAGTTTTAAAAACTCAATTAAGAACCTGAATACCAGGGATGAATACGAAGGCATTAAAAATGTGAAATCTTCATCTTAAGTCTTCAGAAATTAAGGCCCTAGCCATTCATTTAACCGTTGTAGCGCCTGCCTGTCGGCAGACAGGGGTAGGCAGGGAAACCTTTTTACCCGACAGGCCTGCCCGCCGGTCTGTCAGGAGGGTTTGTTTGGTGGGCAGGTTTCCATGTCCCTATTCGCTCTGTCTCCGCTTCAACATTTGAACCAAATCTTCATATGAAGATTTAATCAAAAAACTATTAATTTGGCTGCGATAATTATTGACCAGACTTACGCCTTCAAAGATCACGTCACAAATCCGCCATTCCACTTCTTTTCTGATTAAACGAAAATCCGTCGACACTTTTTCTTCCGTTCTCTTTATGAAGTCAACCTGCACTCTAGCGTATCCATTATCTTGTACCTCACTTAGAGAAAATATTTTTTCTCCGAAACGAGGGCCTGTTTTTCTGATGTAAGTAGATTTAATATTATTGGCAAATAATTTTACAAATTCATTTTTTTCCTCATAAGAACGCTCTCTCCAGTACTTCCCCATGGCTTTTTTAGCCATCTCCTCAAAATTGAAAGAAGGTGAAATTTTTTCCCAGAGTTTTAGTTTACGTTCCTTCGTGATTTCTCCGTCCTTTAAAGAGATATCCTTAAGAATGACACTCTTAACGAGTTCTCCCGGTTCCCCTGACCACAGAGAAGTGGAAGTGAACATAAGAAAAGAAATACCAATGAATATTTTAAATGCAACTCTTCTGTATCTCATAACTTAACTGCCTTAACGCAGTATTTTATAAACATCATTCCTGAAAATCATTAACAATATTTTTTTTTAAAATGTGCCATGTTACATAATTGCGCCATTACATACTGCGCCATGGCACACTACAAAGTGAATCTTTTAAGGATTAGCAGAATTTTGTGGTTGGCAATTAAATTGAATGGAAATACTACGATTTATAGATGAGAAATGGTCACAAAGATGAACTGTAACGGCTTGTTGTATTAAGGGATATATCCTCTTTTGACAAGCTCTTGTCTTACGACCTCAAGATTTGCTTCAAGCTTCTTTATCTTCTTAATATCACCGTTGCTATAACCACTCTGCGAACTTCCAGATCCACTGGGAGACTTTGCAGGATTATCTTTTGCAGCACGTTTCACCATATAGATTTGAAGATCGATTTTATCATACCTATCTGCCAGTTCCTCGTCCGTCAGCTTTTCTACAGGTTTAAGTGCAACACAGGCAAAGAGGAATACCGGTAATAAGATAGTTACAATTATTTTCTTACACATTTTCAGCAATACTGCATAATTAACAATTGGCACTACTGATTCAGGTCCTTATCTTTCCAGTACTTGGTTCCTTGAAGTGTGGCCTGTATAGCAGCCCCGACCTCTGTTAACTGGTAGGTAATGATATCAAGGTCTGCTGATTGAGCCGCAGAATAAGCATCTCCCTTCTCACCCGATTTAAAAGCCGCATCCGCCTGGCCTCCAAACTCCCAGCCTTTCTCAACGAATACTTCAAAATCTTCACGCTTTCTGAAAATAATCACAGCCCGAAAATCCTTTATACCAACTCCAAGTCCAGCTCCCAGGGTCCTCATCTTCATATAGATAATGTTACGACTATCGTTGTCAGTAACAATCCCATATCCGCTTCCGGAACTCAGGAGAAACAGATTTGTGCCAACGTTACTGAACACACCATATCCGGCTGCATTCTTGATCTGCTCTTTTGCAATAGGGGTTTCTTCATAAAGGCGCGCGAGGGTTGCATCCTTCATATCAAGTACATAATCCCTCTTATCAGCAATAGTGTCCCCCTTAGGCGTCGCACATCCGGCAAGTAAGACTATCGCCAGAAGAATCAGTAAGGTATTGTGATAAAATTTCATGATATTCCTCCTTGTATTGATATGGATAAAAGATTACGCGAAATAATTACCAAATATAACAACTAAACGCATACCTGGCAATATTTTTCTGGGACGCACCATTCGATACGAGCATAAAGAGGGATCACTTCGCTACTTGATACAAGTCAAATCTAATGTGTTTGTTTTTACGAGGTTTCTCAATCTGTTTGAGTTAAGTGAGACATTACCAATACGCGGCGGACCGTTTTCTTCCTGATGCCGCATTCTGCCGTTTAGTAAATCAGGAGAGTATCCTCCCCTCTCCAGTACATATTCACCAATGCCATAGAGGCTCCAGGTTTTTTCACCACCTAGATGAAATAGCCCTCTAAATTCAAGGGCAAGAGCAGCTACCGTTATTTCGGCAATTTCCTCGCAATCAATACAGCTCCGATATTCATCGTAGAAAAGAGTGACCGGCAGGCCTCGTCTGAATCTGCCATCTATCCAATCAATCGCCCCTTTGTTACCAAGGATTGAATCGCCAAGCGGCAACCCCAGTCTGACGATACAATGATCTTTACATCTTTGAATATGTTCCTCGGCCTCGACAAAGGTCTTGCCTACAACATTGATGGGGTCAGGCTCGTCATCCTCCGCATAACCACCTGTCGGTGAATTGTAACCGGAGAATACGAGGTCGGTACTCATGTACAAGATGGGTATGTCGCAGCCAAATACATCTGCAACGGCCTTTGTACCCTGTACGTTAAGGGCATACGCCCATTCCAGCCGTTCTTCACAGACATCCAGATCACAGACACCTGCACAGTGGATTACGTGTGTGGGTTTGAATTCGTCTCTTATTCTTTCTAATTCTGCCCGCTCGGTAATGCAAAAAGCAGAGACATTATCTGAGTCAGGAACATCCGATTTTGGCGGTCTCTGCCCATACAAAGAGGACTCTGGCAGCAGTTCACTTAATTGAGTGAATATGGGCCATCCGTGTATTGAGGTGACTCCTGTTACCAGGATTCTCCATGAATCAGGAATTTTCATTTGATCAGAATATTTAATAAAACACGGATGTGCACAGATGCCGCCCGCCAGAATGCATCGGACTGGTGAACGGCATGGCCGGGCGGGTAGTGCCTAAAGTTAAATATTTTTACCACTAAATTTAGCTCACTTCAAACTTCCTGCCCGAACTGATTGGCAGGCGGGTAGACACTTTACACTTTTTCTTAACTTTACTCTGAGACCTGTCCAAACTCAACAATCGCATCATACCTGTAACCGCTTCCAAAGTCTTTATCCGAGAATAATACCCCTTTTACAGTAACGTTGTCTCCAACCGATGGAAGGTCCATTGTTGTTACGACAATATCGTTATTTCCATTTTGTGCGCTTCCGGTCCCGTCCTGGATATGGAGCCAGTTTTTGTTCATGATTCGGGCCGTAACCTTAACTACTTCTCCCTTGAGAACTATATCTTTATTATCAAGTTCTTTTCTTTTTTCAAAAAGCTCGGCAACGGTGTATGCATTTTCCCCTGTAGCTTTCTCAGACTTTATATTTTCCTTAGCTGCCGGTTTGGCTCCCTTGCTGCCCAAGGTCTCTTCTTGAGCACCTGCACTCCCATGGGCACTACCCTGTCCGGCATCAGCGCCTTCTTGTGTAATCATCCCTTCGGAAAAGATAATTGAATCAAAGGTACGGTCGAGAGATTTGCTATGAAAATCAATCATTTCCATACCCGGCGCCAGGACTACTTCCTGCCCGAGTTCGACCTTCGTTTCAGCTATTGCGACCCAGGACATCTTTGTCTTGGTTTGAAGGAGGATATAAGTATAACCGCCGCTGTTCATGGTCTCTGCCACTTTGCCCACATGAGGTTCCTGTGCCAGAACTTGAGAGCTGGTTTGTTCATCCTCATTTGATAGTGAATATTGTGATGCGTAAGCACAATTAACAGAGATGGCTGCTGCAAGCATCAGGATAAAAGATAAAATAGCTACATGTTTAATCATTTTAATACACCTTTCTGATCTTAGAGTTCATCACAAAATAAATTGAATAGGGCTTATGTTTGATTAACAAAAGAAAGTGAATGCCGGTTCCCGAATCTATAAATAAAATATACTACTTTTATATAAAAAAACAGTACAATATTCAAAGCCAAAATATTTTTGTGAGACTTATTTGCTAACTGCATGAAGTCATTCCTTATCTGTCATCGCGGAGCGCTTGGAGATTTTATACTTACGTGGCCGTCCCTTTTTTGCCTGCGTAAAGCCTTGCCTCATCATCAATTTATCGGGATTGGGAGTACAGAATATATGCGTCTGGCTATCAGCTTTGGTTTATTGGATACTTATATTGATAAGGAATCGGCAGGTTTGCTGGATTTCTTTTGTGGAAAATCAATTCCTGAAAAGATAGGTTCACCGCATGGCGCTGTCCTCTGGCTGACAGAAGGGCAAAACGTAGTCGATCTCTTAAGAAAGTCTGCTTCGCTACCAGTTGTCTCTATCACTCCCTTTCCGGATGAACAGACACACCTGGCACAATATTATTGTTCGATCATACAATCTCACTTTCCAACAACTGTCCCTCAAGACCTTTCTGATTGTTTTCCTGCCAGAGTAACGGAAGGGAAATATGCACTGATTCATCCCGGAAGCGGAAGTCCCGGAAAAAACTATTCGCCGCAATTTTATCGCGTATTAGCAGACAAATTAAGACGACATGGTTTTTCTAAGACATGTTTTATCTTCGGGCCTGTTGAAGACGAAAAATTGAATGCAGAAGATTTTGCCGGAGAACGGATAGAGCGCCCACAGGATGTAGAGGCGTTAGCAGGTCTATTATCAGGTGCGTCGCTCTATATTGGAAATGATTCAGGCGTAAGCCATCTTTCCGGATTTGTAGGTACACCAACAATAGCTCTCTACAAAACAACAGATCCAAAAAGATGGGGTGTCTTAGGTAAAAAGGTAGTTCATATTTCAGATGCCAACGAGGAATCAGCTATGCGTAAGATACAGGAATGTTTGAGAGATTTAAGGATTAAGAATTAAAGAATTCCTAAATCCCTTAATGCCTGAATTCATCCATTCGCACTGCCAAGGTGCGGTGCGAATGGTTATTCCGATATTCTTTCTTATCCTTCAGAGGCCAGGAATCCTACCTGTTTTAATGCCTCGATGAGCGCTGCATTATCCACCTTTCCCTCTTCAACATGAAACTGTGCCTTGCCATCTTTATAATTTACGTTGACATCACTGACACCTTCGAATGCGGACAGAGTATCCTTTACTTTGCCTTCACAGCCGGCGCATGTCATACCTCTGATGTTCAGTACTACATCAGCATGTTGAGCTGTGCCTTCGGCGTCACCGGATTCTTCTGTAACCTTACAAAGACCGCAGGCCACCTTTATTATTTTTGCATATTGATGGACAGATGCTTCTTCTTTGCATTGTTCATCTAAAGGTTTACCAGGAAGCACCACACATGCCTGCAAAACAGAGAAAGAAAGTGCAAAAACAGACATCACAGTGATAAAAATGATACAGCTTAATTTCACAGGTTTAAACATTTTATAACTCCTTATAATAAATTCTCCGACTGCATTATTTTGCAACCTTAAAGGATTTCAATATTTTCATTCTCCTTCAGAGGCCAGAAATCCTACCTGTCTTAATGCCTCGATGAGCGCTGCATTATCCACCTTTCCCTCTTCAGCATGCAAGTGTGCCGTACCATCTTTATAGTTTACCGCAACATCGCTGACACCCTCGAAAGCAGACAGAGTATCCTTTACTCTGCACTCGCTACCGGCGCATGTCATACCTCTGATGTTCAGGACTACATCAGCATGTTGCGCTACCTCTTCGGCGCTACAGGATTCTTCTGTAACCTTGCAAAGACCGTAGGCCTCCTTTGTCAACTTTGCTTCTGCTGCCTTCATCGGGCATACCACTTCTTCACACGGCTCACTGCAGCATGATTTACCAGAGTCCGCCACACATTCCTGCAGAGTAGAAAAGGAAAGTGTAAATACAAACATCACAGCAACAATAATTATACTACTCAGTCTCAAAGCTTTAAACATTTTACAACTCCTTTCATAATAATAAATTCTTCGGCTACATTATTTTGCAACCTTATATGCGAACAGATTGACTATCTCAATCTGGTACAACTTATTAAGATCCTGACAGCCTATTGCCGCACGTGTTGGAGAACACTTGATATATTTCCTGTAAATATCATTCATCTGTCCCCAGTAATCAATGTTCTTCATGAAAATAAGGGAATTAACAACTCTGTCCATGTTGCTACCTGCCTTGATAACAGCGGCCTTCGCATTGTCAAACACCTGCTTGATCTGTCCTTTTGGATCCAGTGTAGGGACTTCACCGGTTGAATCAACCGGTATGAAACCTCCAAAGCATAATTTCACTGCCTTAATTTTCTGAAGACGGACGACATCTTCCTCAAACCAATCACACATCAGACCCACCTGCCTTGCAGGCTGTTTGCCTCCAATCTTCCTGCCATCAGTAATTACTAAATCAAGAAGCTTATTCCTAACTGCAAACGGAAGCTTCTGTGCTTCGTCTGTTGACATCTTATCCAACTCCCTCAAGGTATACTTTTTCTTCACTTTCTTTGCCATCAACAACCCCTTTCTTCTAAAATATTTGATATAGTTTCCAAATCTTCTCCCGGAATATCCCAGCCAACTGCACCTGTGTTTTGTTCAACCTGGTCCGGGTTTTTTACCCCAACAATGGCCGTGGTCACACCCTTTTGGTAGAGCAGCCAGTTTATAGCCAGTTGAGCTGTCGTCTTACCATTTTTCTTTGCAATCTTTGCAATCTCTTTAACTTTTCTAATATGAGAAACAAATACATCGCCGGTAAAATTTCCAATAATGCCTTTTCCGCGCCAATCCTCAAATTTAGTGTTCTCATTGTACTTTCCTGTCAGCACTCCTGATGCAAGAGGACTATAGCAGATTATGCCAATATCGTTCTCTATACAAAATGGAAGGATCTCTTTTTCTATGTCTCTTTCCAGCATACTGTACATTGGCTGAAGAGAAACTATCTGGCCGTATTTAAGGGTCTCCTTCATTTGATCAACTGAATAATTACTCACTCCAACAAATCGAACCTTCCCGGCCTTCTGAATCTGCAGAAGAGCATCCATTGTCTCTTCAATAGGTGTGGTTTCATCAGGCCAGTGTACTTGATACAAATCAATATAGTCAGTCTGTAATCTCTGCAGGCTCAAATCAATTTCTTCTAATACTGATTCCCTGGTTGCCCTTTTCTCAAGAGCCTTTATTTCTGCCTTGCTCCATCGCAGTCCGCATTTTGTTGCGATTATGACATCTTTGCGTTTTGAATTCAGGGCTTTGCCTAATAACTCTTCAGAGTATCCAAAGCCGTACACCGGGGCAGTGTCAAAGAAGTTTACCCCAGAATCAATTGCCTTTTCAATAGAACGCATGGAATTCTCTTCTCCTTCAGTTTTCCAGAAAGGTTCTCCCCCGATACCCCATGCACCATAACCTATAGTTGAAACGCTTAAATCGCTTTTTCCTAGAATCCTGTATTCCATTATATATTCTTTTCTTATTATTTGCAGGGCTTAATCATGCCCTGTTACAACAACATTTATATTATTAATTCTAGTGAATATATATTCTAAATAAAAGCAATTTTTTACCGCTAAAGACCAAATGAATTATTTTGCGGCTTCCTCTCCCTCTACAAGTGGCACGAATCGTACGGGAATAGTTTTTTTTGCGTCAATGTTTCCTGCTTCATCTTTCTCCACAATCAGCAGGTCCTGGATATAGGACGAATTGTTGACCGGAATAACCATCCTGCCGCCTGGTTTTAGCTGTTTTATTAGAGGATCAGGAATTTTCTCTGCTGCTGCCGTTACTATGATAGCATCGAATGGTCCCTTACCAGGCCAGCCGAGCGAACCGTCTGATATCTTGAAATTCACGTTATCATATCCAAGGCGTTTCAACCTTTCATCTGCAAGAAGCCCCAACTCCTCAATTATTTCAATTGTGTATACTTCTCTGACAATTGCAGACAAGACTGCTGCCTGGTAGCCTGAACCTGTTCCAATTTCAAGTACTATATCACTATTATCAACATCCAGCATTTCAGTCATCAGCGCTACTATGTATGGTTGAGAAATTGTTTGCCCTAATCCAATTGGTAACGGCTGATCGTTGTAGCTGTATATTCTGTATTGTTCCGGAACAAACAGATGCCGACGCACACTTTGCATTGCATCCAGGACTTTTTTGTCCCTTACTCCTCGTGCCATTATCTGTTGCTCAACCATCCTCTTTCTTTTACGGGCATAATCTTCTTCTGTAAATTCTGTATTTTCTCCGTCAGCTATCGAATCCTGCCCTTTAAAATTCATGAAAGGACGGTATGCGTAGAAGACACAGGCCAGAACGATTATTATTAATATAAATGTTAAATATTTCATTTTTCACATGTTCCCGGCATATTTACAAATTAATTATATCACTATAGAATGCACTGTCAAGAAAGCGATAAGGTTCGGGACATATGGCTTTTACTTGCATTAGGTCTTTTTAATAATTATACTCATAAACTTAAGATAATAGATATATTTCTGTGAATGAGAATGAAAAAGGTCAAGAAAATAAGAATTCTAAAGAAAGAAAAGTTTGTTATAGACACAAGCATTTTTACTAATCCTGATGTTTATATTTCATTTGGCAGAACACCGACTACTGCCCTTAAGAATTTCCTGAAATTAATAAGCAAACTGGATGGTCCGGTTTTTTATATGCCCCCATCAATTTATGAAGAGCTCATGAATTTTATAGATGGTGACAAGATACCAAAGGACCTCCAGATTAGAATTTTCCAGAAACCACCTAAAAAGTACGAGATGGATGTTCCGGCTTTTCTGCTTTACGAACTGATAGATGATGTCCGCCACCGCATTGACAAGGGATTAAGGGTGGCGGAACAGGCAGTAAAAGACGTAATAACAGATACTAAGCCTGAAACAATAACAAACCTCAGAAGGAAATACCGTTCGGCACTGAGGGAAGGGACCATTGACAGCAAGGAGGATGTTGACTTGATATTATTGGCAAGAGAATTGGATGGTATTCTGGTTACTGCTGATATTGGAATAATGACCTGGGCAGACAAACTGGGAATCCGTTTCGTTGAATCACGCAACCTCCGCGGGATTATAAACAGTTTAGGGCTCAAGAAAAAATAACTTTACATTTGTGAAAATATTCAAATTTTTTAACATTGACAGTCATATAAATCAAAAGTATAATTTCGAAATTGTCGCTTCTTTCCACTTACCAAAATAATATATACGTAAAGTATATTACATACAATAGAACAAGTCGTTTTTCCCTGTCACCGGTATATAATAAATCAGCACCTCTTAATTATTGCTGATTTTTATCATATTAAATTATTCATAAGTCGGAGCAATCCTATGTACATTATCTTCGGTTGTGGTGCAACTGGAAATGCAGTTGTTGATGCATTGAACAAGGCCGGTAAGGATATATTAATAATAGATAAGGACGAGAGCGCATTATCTTCATGGAGTAAAAAAAATCTTAATGTAATAGTATCAGATATAGAAACTTTTAATTTGGACTCTCAGCACTGTAAGAGTGCTAGTGTGTTTGCAATCCTTACCGGAGACTCGAAAGGCAATTTGTCACTGGCGATGAGAATAAAAGAAAAAATGCCAGACAATTTTGTCCTTGTTAAGGCTTCCAGTCAGGGAGAGATCGAAGCACTGAAATCAAGTGGAGTCGATATGATATTACAAACAGGCAATGTCCTGTCTCAAGAAATATTGTCCGCTTTTGAAACTGTAGAAATGGAGCACTCTGCTTCCACATTAGTTAACGTTATTAAAGAATCAAACGACAAAGAAGTGGCTATTTTCCTACAAGACAATCCTGATCCTGATGCCATAGCCTCAGGACTCACCTTGAAACGTATATGTAAATTCTGTGATGTAGAGAGCAGTATCTATTATGGAGGCACTATCAGTCACCAGAAAAACAGAGCGCTGGTTAATTTGCTGGATATAAATTTGATAAATATAAAAACAAAAGAAGAAGTAGTGAAGGCGGTGAAGTCTGCCGGTAAGATTGCATTAATAGAAGCATCTATTCCATCAAAGAATAATATTTTGCCTTTAGAGGTCACTCCAAATTTGATATTTGATCATCACCAGATAGATATCAGTTCGGTTAAGGGAGATTTTGTTGATATCCAACCTGAAATAGGCGCTACCGCGACAATGATGACAAAATATATTCGTCAGTTAAACATAAAACCGGATATATCACTTGCAACGGCATTATTATATGGTATTCGAACAGACACAAAAGAGTTTACCAGAAATACCACTCTTGATGATTTTGAAGCTGCAGGATATCTTTCTCCATTGGTAGATACAACTGTTATGAGCCAGTTGGAGTTTCCTCCCATGAGGTTAGAAACCCTGGATATTATCGGAAGGGCAATCAGAAACAAAAGAATCAGGGGGTCATACCTTGTATCATTTGTGGAATTTATCAGTGATAGAGACGCCCTGCCACAGGCGGCGGAGATGATGTTGCAGTTGGAGGGCGTATATACTGTACTTGTATTCGGAATTAATGGTGACAAGGTCCAATTATCTGCAAGAAGCAGTGATACAAGAGTTAATCTTGGATTAATTCTGCAGAGTGCATTTGGTGAATTAAATAGTGGTGGCCATGCTACAATGGCAGCCGGTTCCATCAATCTTGGAATACTCGGCGATGCAAATGACAGGACGTCTCTCTTGAAGGTAACTTCTGACGCCATCAGAAAAAAATTCTTTTCTGCAGTTGGTGCTGAGTTTGAACAAGAAACAATCCCGTCAGATGGAGACCCTCAGTTGCACTCAAAGTAAGATTCAAATTACCGGCCTGCAGTCAGAAGTCATCATCTTTTCTCCAATCTGCTGAATGATAATTGGAGCGAAATTGAAATTGCCCGGATTCAAGCTTACGCTTGAAATGGTATTTCAGCTTATTCTTCAACCAACCTCTAAATCCCGGAACCATTAAGAAAAAACCAAACAGATCAGTCATCATTCCCGGTGTTATTAATAGAGCACCTGCAATCAAAATAAACAGACCGTCAATAAGGCTGTCTGTCGGGATAACTCCATTTTGCAAATCCATCCTTATTTGCCTTTGAACACTTAGCCCCTGGCTCCTGGCAAGTAACCCCCCTATTATACCTGTTATGAGTACGATCATTATAGTTGGAGAGGCTCCCAGGTATCCTCCTACCTTTATCAAAAGATACAACTCCATTAAGGGAAGAACTGTGAACAATAAAATAAGACGGATAAGCATATTCTTTTATTTAATACAAATAAGTTACCGATAAATTTGAAAAATGCTTGCTTAACGCTTATATATTATATTAAATAACATAATATATAATACAATTTTTTTAAGTAGAAATCATCTTATGGCAAACTTTATAAACAGAACAAAAAAGAAATTCATAATCAGGGAGTTAGATCCTGATACCGACCTGCTGAAGGTCTTTCAATATACCCAGGCATACCAGAAAAGCTTTTTCCTTGATAGTGCCGCTAAAAACAAAGAGACAGGAAGATACTCATTTATTGGGTATGATCCATTTCTTACCGTTATGTCAAAAGGCAATAATATATTGACGCAAAGCCGGCATAATATCACCAGGAAAGTCGGGAATCCTCTTGATGAACTGAAAACCTTGTTGAGCAAATTCCATCTGGATGACAGTTTTGATTCTATTCCATTTACGTGTGGTGCCGTTGGATACTTTGCTTATGATCTATGCCATTTCATAGAAAAACTCCCTGATACAACAATCGATGACATTGAATTCCCGGAAATGTGCTTCAGCTTTTATGACACAGTTATCGGCTTTGACCATCTTAAGAACAAGTGCTACTTAATGTCCGTCGATATTAATCCGTACTCCGGTAAAAGTACAGAGAAAAGAATTGATCAGGTATTAAGGATGATTAGTAATAGATGGAATATGCCTCATGAAGAAGAATCGAGGTTTAGCGGAAGCATGATAAAGCGAAAGATAATAAGTAATTTTTCTAAAGAAGACTATTTAAGGGCTGTGGAATGTGCAAAACAATATATCAATGCAGGTGATATTTATCAGGTAAATCTTTCACAAAGATTTCACACCCAGATAGAGGCATCACCTTACGAAATATATAAGAGATTAAGAAAGATTAATCCGGCACCATTTTCAAGTTATTTGAGGTTTGATAATAAATACGTAATCAGTTCATCTCCGGAAA
>Ga0208132_1000498_pt1 | contig 18193 bp, 15 predicted proteins | sample ETNtaG_16_FD_185785 | JGI IMG/M metagenome (GOLD analysis project Ga0208132, IMG submission 185785) | Marine microbial and viral communities from oxygen minimum zone, Eastern Pacific Ocean - ETNP201406SV199 (SPAdes) (version 2) | ecosystem: Environmental > Aquatic > Marine > Oceanic ... | reverse complement strand
ACGATGACAGGGCCAGAGAATATCCTGACATGCTTCAATATACAGGTATGTGGCCCAGACCTGATGAAGTGGATAATATAACCTTTGGATTCAACCTTACTAATCGTCAGGGTGAAAAGCTGAAAAAACTTTTGGAAGATGGGGAAAAAGTAGTTTTGAAAGGTGTTGCTACGGGAGCAGGGCTGGAACCTTATTTTATGGACGTAGTTGTGGCCACCATCCCCGGCTCACATGGTTCCGGTGAGGAGCTTGTATTTTCAGCTCATCTGGATCACCCCAAAGAATCTGCCAATGACAATGCCAGCGGTTCGGCTGCGCTCCTCGATGTAGCTCAGACCATACACAAACTTGTTGCCAACGGCCGTCTTCCCCAGCCAAAACGAACATTGCGATTTTTATGGGTACCGGAATGGCATGGTACTATGGCCTATATTGATAAACATCCTGAAATGGTGGGCCCTGCCAGAGGTGGCAAGACATTGGTGAACATAAACATGGATATGGTGGGTGAGCATCTTGAACTTATTCATTCGAAATTGGTCTTAACACGGGTACCCGATTCCGTACCGTCAGTTGTGAATGATGTAGTGGCCCACATGGCCGAGATGGTGGACGGGATGGATATTCGAACACCCAGAGGTAGTCTGTCCGCATTCAATTACAGGGTAACACCCTATAGCGGCGGGAGTGACCATATGATGTTTATCGATCTTGATATCCCAGGTGTCATGTTTTCCCACTCACCCGATTATACTCATCATACGTCTGAGGATACTCCTGACAAAGTCGATCCCGTGGAACTGGAGCGGTGCGAAATAATTGCCACAGCCGCTATGCTTTATCTGTCCAATCTTAAGCCGGAGGAGGCGGTGCAACTTGCTGCACTTTCAGCGGCCAAAGGTGCGGGAAGAATAGGACATGGTTTTCAGCGAGGCCAGTCTCTCATTTCGGATGCTGACAAAAAAAGTGCTGGGAAAGCTTGGGCCGAGGCGGTGAATGTTCTTGATCATGCTGAAGGGATCGAGCAAGGTGTACTGAAATCCATTTTTTCTTTTAACAATAATGAAACAGTAAAATCAGTTGTTACCGGTTTGGAGGGGAGTCATAAACAACAGGCGAAATCTTACAGAACAGTGCTGGCCGCTCTGGCACGAAAAAAAGGCGCCACCTCTAAAACCCCTTCTGCGGTAATTAAAAATGTTGACAGCCAAGTTCCAGTTAGGACGACTCGGGGCCCCTTGGCGTTTGGCCTGCCGGCGAGCAAACTGCCTAAAGCTGAAGCTGCATGGTATTCAGGCAAAGATTTCACCCTTACTGGTGCGGAGCGGTTTGAACTGGTCAATTTTGTGGACGGAAAGATGACAGTAACGGAAATTCGTAACGCTCTAAGCGCTGAATTCCGTCCTATCCGACAACATGAAGTGAAGCGTTATCTTGAAGATTTGATAAAAGTAGGCGTGATGAAGTGGAAGTAAGGAGGAAGACTATTTCCTCCGCTGGAAAGATTATTTGAGTTTACTATTGAAAAACATCCAGATCTTTACCTGAAACCACGGCACCTTTGTAGTTTTCTCTAAATTCTTTTAGTATTTCCTCTTCAGTAGCGCCCCAGAAGATCTGGTGGTAGAGCACCAGAAGCTTCGGTCTGGCACGGGTGGCAATCTCAGCCAGTTCAATTGTGGATGTGTGATAGCTGGAGTGATATGCCTTCCATTCTGGTGTCTTAAGCTGAAATTTTTCCAGTGAATAAACTTCATGAAAAAGCATGTCGCACCCGTTGCACTGTTCAACAATGGATTCACTTGGGGCGGCATCGCCGGAAATGACGATTGTTTTGTCTCCGGTTTCAAACTTGTATCCGTACGCCTCTTCGATCTCACCGTGATTTACTTTGAATGCTGTTACTTTCAGGCCATTATCGTCGAAAACCACACCAGGACGTATCCTAGTGGCATTCACTTTGTAGCCGGTCGTATTTTGTGGTTGGCGGCCGTTGATTCGGATATCAATATCTTCCCGGTAAGCCCTGATAATGTTTCGTGCCATGGCCTTGATCCCCCGTGGACCATACACCGCCATGGGTTGGTCCCTGTCCAGAACCCAGGGGGTGAAGATGAGGTCAGCAAAACCGACGGTATGATCAGAATGAAGGTGGGTTACGAAAGCATGGGTGAGATTGGGCAAGGCCAATTCCTCAACACCGTCATTGAATGCCTCAGATGCTCTTCTGACAACGCCTGGTCCAAAATCTATCAGGTAGGGTTTGCCATTTGTGATGACAGCAATAGAAGCGCCCATCCTTTCCGGATTGGCGTTAGGGTTGCCGGTTCCTAGAAGGACAACCTTCGTCTGGGCTAGGGTGACGGAGAGGAGAAAGTAAAGGAGGAGCCCAACCCTCACTTTGCGAATTTCTGAATCCTCATCCCAAAATGGACATCACCAACGTAGACAGACCCTTTGGAATCAACCCCAACATCGTGGGGCCAGTCCATCTGGCCGTCATACTGGCCAAAGGAACCAAAACTGTCCAGCACATTTCCTGACAGGTCCATTTTTACAATACGGCTTCGCTGAACACCTGAAGGAGTCGGATCCCCACCATCCACAACGTAAAGGACTCCGTCTCGACCGACTGCCATACCCCAGGGCCTTCCGATTTCTGTGGACTGCCATACATCAATAAAAGTGCCATCAGACTTAAATACCTGAAGCCGGCTGTTGCTTCTGTCGGCCACGTAAATACGGCCATTGGCATCCATGGCTATACCGTGAGGAAGATTGAACTGTCCGTTATCTTCACCACCACTTCCCCATTCAAACTTGAATGTGCCATCCGGTGAGAAGACTGCTACGCGATTATTACCGTAACCATCTGAAATATAAATGGTGCCATCAGGGGCAACTACCACATCTGTCGGCTGGTTGAAATGTGTTTTATCCCAACCCGGTACACTTTTTTCACCAAGTGTCATAATAAGTTCACCGTCATGGCTGAACTTGTAGACCTGATGGTACTGCACATCTGTTACCCAGACATTGTTTTCGGAATCAACGGTAAGTCCATGGGGCGTAAGGAAGGCATCTTTTCCCCAGGAATCCAAAAGGGCTCCACTGTTGTTGTCTAACATGAGGATGGTCGGTTCTTGGATGTTCTGGAACTCGCTATCACTTCCCAGATAGGCAGCATTCTTACCTCGGTGAAAAGTGAAAACGTGATCGTGTGAGTCAACTTCCACGCCCGAAACCTGCCCGAGGATAAATCCCTTCGGCAACTTCGGCCACCCGTGTACCACACTGTATCCAGTACTAGCCTGCTCACATGAGATGAGTAGACCGAGGGCGAAGATTAGATTGATTCTTTTCATTTTAAACCTCCTGCTTTCATGAAATCGACAATTAATGTGGACATTGCTTCCATACCGACAGAAATACACGAATCATCTGCTCTGAAGGTGGGTGTATGATGCCCGCCAGAAACGGTTCCCGGTTTTACCATACCAAGGCGGTAGTAGAAACCAGGCACAATATTAGAAAAATACGAAAAATCCTCACCGCCCATGGTGGGGGGAATAGCCATGACATTCTCCTTACCTATGGCGCGTTCGAGACTGGGCACCACTTGAGTGGTTAGAGCTGGATTGTTTATGGTGGCTGGGGTGCCCCGGTTGTAATCCAGTTCATAAGATCCTCCATAGGCCGAGGTTATACCTTTGAGAATTTCACCCATTCTTCTTTCAACACCGTCCCTGGTCTTTTTGCTGTATGTCCGGACCGTTCCTTCCAAATGGACTTCAGCTGGGATAATGTTAAAACGCTCACCGCCCCGTATAATACCGACGGTGACAACACTGGGCTCCCGGGGGTTCAGTGATCTTGAGCGGATTGTCTGAAAAGCTGTTACAATCTCAGAAGCCATAACCACAGGATCGATAGATTCATCGGGATGGGCGCCGTGGGCCTGCTTCCCTTTGACTATTGCGATGAATTGATCAACCGCGGCAAAAGATGGTCCAGAGGTATACCCTATTTTTCCAACTTCCATACTTGCAAGAGAGTGAAGACCGAAAACAGCCACAGGCCGAGGATTTTCCATGGTGTTTTCACGAACCATCAGATCAGCGCCGCCCTCTTCACCTGGTGGAGGCCCTTCTTCGGCGGGTTGGAAAATGAATTTTATGGTGCCGGGGAGGTCTTTCTTTATGGATGACAAGACAGATGCCACGCCAAGTTGTACAGAGGTATGGATATCGTGTCCGCAAGCGTGCATTACACCCACATCTTTACCAAGATAAGTTGCCCTTACAGTAGACTTGAATGGAAGATCGGTGTTCTCTGTAACAGGAAGGCCATCCATGTCAGCTCTTACGCCCACAACGGGGCCTGGCTTGCCGCCCTTCAGAAGCCCAATAACACCTGTGTGGGCGACCCCGGTCGTAACTTCCATCCCTAGACTGTTCAGATGATTGGCCACAATTTTAGCTGTCTTGAACTCTCTGTTACCCAGTTCAGGGTTTTGATGTATCTGATGACGCAGTTCGACGATTGTTGGTGCGTACTTCTTAACAGCTTTCTTAATGGCACGGTCGTTGGCAGCGGTTAAACCGGACAATAATACAACTATTGTGAATAATCGAATAAACGAATTGTTTTTAATCATTAACTATCTCCTCCCTGTAAAACCTACAATAATGCTTATGGATCAACATTTCATTATGTTTATACACAATGTGTGAATATTGTCTCAATGGTTTATATATCATATCCTGAATGTAGCATTAATTATGACAGTTGTACTAATTAACTCTTCAATCGTCCCCGAAGGTGTATAGCTGTCAGAAGATTCTCTATTCCACGATGAATTAAGAAAAGTGCAGTTAATTATAAAACGCTGCGTGGGTGAAATAGCAACTCCTCCCGTTAAGAAATCGCGATCCGGATTTGATTGAGAGAAGAATGGAGAAGGATATGTTGAATAACCTCCTCGAAAACTGACTGCCAAACCGCCAATTCGGAGAACATATTCTCCACCAATATGCAATTCTACAGTTGGTTCATAATCCGATGATAGGATTTGATTCTCACTATCAAGATCTTGGTATAAGTCTGAATCAGAGGGAATTTTTTTGAGATCGAAACTGGTGCTGGACCAGTCCCGAAAACGGATCGATGAGGCAATGGTGAATGACTGGTTCGACAATGAGAGGCCACCATCCAAGATCATAGGAGTTTTGACTTTGTATTCCCAAAAGCCAGCCGTAGTGGTGTCAGACTTTGTTCCGTCATCAAAAGTCAATGTCTCTTTTATATAATGTTGTTCTGTTATTTCAAAAGTTGAAGGGAGTGCAAGTGACAGCCCCACTTTAATACTGCGGGTGAGGGCCGTCATGATGCCACCTTTGAACTGTATTGCGGTTCCTTCTAGTGAAAGGTTTTGAGTGACTTTATAGTGATCGAAATCAGCGGGGAAAGTTTGATGATTATTTTTTGAATCCTCTTGAGTGAAGAGGAACCTGTATTCTTCTGAGTTTCCAAGAGAAGAAAAGGAGAGTCCAGCTGTGGTTCTTGGAGACAGTGCTACACCCATTCCAAAAGAGATTTGATCGATTCCTCCCGTACTACGCACTTCTTCTTCCCGGAGTACGTTCGCACTGAATGGATAGACAACCTCCTGTTCGTTTTCAATAAATGTGAAACCGAGACCGTTGTCCACGTTACTGAATCCCGAAAAATTAAGATAGTTTTCATAACTGGCGATCCGGTTGATTCCTACAGCAATGACAAAACTACCTCTTACAGTAGGCACTGCTGCCACCAGGCCCACCGCGCCGAGAAAGTTGTTTTCATCAGTGTTAGGAGTTGTTCCACTCATATATTGGACATTATTGGACAATATGTCTCTGCCACCTTCTACAAAAACGCTACCGCCTGGTATGGATGCAAGGCCGGCGGGATTCCAGTAGATAGCGGAAAAATCGTTAGCCACAGCCGTATAGGCCCCGCCCATGGCCAGAGCTCTGGCGCCAAATCCAGTTTCGTTATTGATTATTCGGATAGCATCAGCCGCTGTTTGGGATTGGACTGAAGTTGGATAACTAGCAATTATTATAGTAGTAACAACCAGACAGAGCCGTGCCCAGTTGTGCATAAACTTTATTCTGATAAAGGCGAGGAAGATTACCGACGCCGTGTTACTCGGCCGCCGGAAGAGGAACTGGAGCTTGTTCCAGATGAAGAACTTGAAGAGCCACTATTAACAGATCTACCACTTGAAGAATTGAATCCGCCAGACCTCGAAGAAGATGAACCTCTGTAAGAAGGCCTGTTGTAAGCGCTGTTTCTCTCATCTATAAGTTTGTAGTGATTCACCAAAATGTTGGGGTTAGGAATAGGCAATTGATTTCTAATTGGTTTTGCGGTAACGGCTGCCAGAGGGGGCTCGCGTCTTATGATCAAATTGGAAAGGCCTGATGATTCGTTTTCGCGGCGATCCCAATTACGACGATCCCGAACATTGTTCTCACTCACAATAACGGGCGTCGTTAATCCATAATTATATCCTGAATTATAGGGGTACCATGAGTAAGAGTTGTAAGGAGAATATAGGCTGAAAGGTGAACCGTAATAACCATAATTTGACCAAAAAGATGGATCGTAACCGTAATAACGCCGTCCGTTGTAAGTACTACCCAGATAAGGTTCAAAATCGGAAGATCTTTCAATGTCTGAAAGACCGTAAGGATCATTTTCGCCATACAAGGTCTCTTCCTCAGGCTCAGGCATGTGGAACCAAGCTAACTGTGTGTAGCAGGCCTGAGTAGTCAAGAGAAGCATTATTGCAGGGAGTAGTATGAGCTTTTTCATCATTCCAAGTGAGTTTACTGACTGTAACAAAGGGATGTCAAGGTTTTTCTTTAGAATCATCAATGAGACAGCCTTCACGGACACTCACTTCGCGAATAATAAAATCTTCTCCTTTTTCCACAAATCTTATCTTGAAATCTTCATTGCTCTCTACAACAGTCCAACGCCCTGGCCTATCAGCCATTTCTTCTGAAACATATTTTACCCGGAGATCTTCCCATTCGCCTGAATCAGCCTTTCTTACCCTGTAGTCCTCTCCACCGAACACAATTTTTATTTTACCGTAGATATTGCACATTTCAGTATTTTGCGTTTTGGTCTTTTCCTGTACATAAAGTTCACTTTTCTCAGAATTCAAGGATTTTATCAATGCGAGAGAAAGTGCTAATCCCCCTACGTAATAACCAAAGGATCTTTCTTTAGGCAAAGTGAAAGGTGCTTCTCCTTGGTCAGGCATTTCCCATATCATGTTTCTTGCGTAATTCAGCGTGGCATAGGTAATCATCAACCCTATGAACCCTATAGTCTGGTGTTGAAGTTGTGTTTTTTTTACGGCTTTCTCGAAGCAGTTTTGATATTTGCTCTGATCCAGAGAATCTATATACGAAACAGATGCTGGTTGTGGTGCATAGAAAAACGCGACAGCTATGGTGCCGTAAGGGAAAAAATAATTGCCTAGGAACCCTCCGGCCCACCATCCTGGACGCCATACAGCATCTTTTGCATCCTGCTGTGCTTGAATACAGGGATCAACATTTTGGGAATAAGATGGCGAAAAAAAAAGAAGACCAAGTATAAATAATGTGCGGTATCTCACCGAACCATTTTTGGCAAATACTTAACTTTCAATGTAAATATTAACGTCAAATATAATCGTGACGAATGTCACTATTTTCGGTTCTATCGGATTATTCTTTTCTGTACTTTTCAAACCATTCCAGGATTTCAGCAACTTTTTCATCGTGCGACTCCTTAAAAAATGATTGTGCAACATGTGAATGTATATACTCCAGCGTGAAGTGACAAGGAGGTCAGTCACCTCAGTCCCAAAACGGGCGAGACTAACTAATAAATGGAAAGCTTGACTGCAAGATTAATATCCAGACTGGCTATTGGCATATTGTGAGCCGGTAGGCTTAGCTGATTACCAAAAAATGACCATTCTATCTCAGGTATTTTGAAATCAGGTATTGCATGGTAGCGCACCATTAGGCCAATTGCTGCCAGCTGTGAAAGGGTATAATCCAGGCCTGCCATCAACATGCCCCCAGCTAAAGTTCCTGGTACTTCAGTTGGTGGGTACCCATCCCGAATATCCAGTTCAAATAAAACATTGTTTAATGAAACACCCAGGTTCCCACGAGCAGTAAATGCACCGCCAAGTGGAATAAAAAGCCCGCCGAAAATATATTGAGATTTTATTCTGTAGCTTAGAGAGGCAAATTCATCTAGGGGTGTTCGGCCATTTACATTACCAAAACGATCGTTTTGAATCCCCACTCCTGCCACTAAGAAATTAGTTGGGGCCAATTCAAGTTGTATAAAAGCATTTTCTTTAGAGGCTGGATCATTAAAAGGATATACTCTTTCTTCCTCAATGTAAAGAGGGTGGGGTGAAGTTTTGCTGCTTGCGAAACCGTTTTCTCCAAGCAGTGACAACAAATGTTCAATGGTCTCTGTCTGATGGATGCCTAAGCCACCTTGAATTTTCAAAGTTGACAGTATTCCCTTACTTACTTGCGCCGAGCCAGTTGAAATGATAGTCAGTGCAAGGAAGATTGATTTGAGGGTAGGTGCGAGTTTCATTGATGTCACTAGAATATAGCTTCCTTTACCTGAAAAGTGCATCTTTGCAAAAAGCTGAGATTCATTTCAAAGGTTTATAGGATAACACGAGTCTAATGATACAACAATCATACGAAAGTTTCAAACTGAAGAGAGCATTAGTATGTTTCTATTCACTTGCTTGCAAGCTAGATTGATGACCCGTTTTCTGAGTTAAAAATGAATAAAAAATATATTAATCAACTCCTTGTAGTTGTTTGTGTGCCTTCTTTAACAGCAGCCCAGATGACGCAGGCTCAGGAAGAGAAACCTGTCATCGAAACACGGGACATTGGGACGTCTGAGATCAAACTGGATGGTGTGCTTGATGAGGAAGTTTGGCGATCTGTTACACCTGCAACAGGTTTCATTCAGGAGGACCCTGACGAGGGGGAAGCTTGCACAGAGAAATCCGAGATTTATGTTATTTATAACGAAGACAACCTTTACATCGGTGCAAAATTGTACGACAGTGATCCTTCGGGAATTCTTGCTTACCAAAAACGGCGTGATGCATGGCTCGTTACTGATGACCGCTTCATGCTTATTCTTGATACCTTCCTGGATGAACGGACGGGATATTTTTTTGAAACAAATCCTGCAGGACTATTAGGTGACGGGATACTTGGATCCGGTGGTCACTGGAACGTGAACAAGTCGTGGGATGGGATTTGGGATGTAAGGGTCGTCATCGATGATGAAGGGTGGTCGGCTGAGATCGTTATTCCGTTCCGGACACTCAACTTTGATCCTGAGCTTGATACATGGGGCATAAACTTTCAGAGGACCATCCGGAGGAAAAATGAAGACGCGCGGTGGAGCGGTTACAGGCGAAACCAGAATCTCACAGAACCTGTTCATGCAGGCCGTGTCACTGGATTAAAAAATCTCACTCGGGGTAAAGGTTTAGAAATAAAGCCTTATGCTATTGTAAAAAATCAGTGGAGCTCAAATGGAATCCCAGCCAACCCTCAGGATACAGGTCTTGACCTTTCGTTCAACATTACATCAGGATTAAAAGGCTCATTCACGTATAATACTGACTTTGCTGAAGCTGAGGTTGATGACAGGCGGGTAAACCTGACTCGGTTCCCGATGCGGTTCCAGGAGAAAAGGGCTTTTTTTTTGGAAGGGTCTGGTGTTTATTCATTTGCCAACCGTAGCGGGGTAACGCCATTTTTTAGCAGACGGATTGGGTTATCTGAAGGAAGCCAAATTCCCATTACTTATGGCGGACGACTAACAGGACAGGTTGGTGACTACGAGATTGGAATGATTAATGCGCGGACGGAAAGTCTTGGTGACATTCCTGCGGAGAATTTTAATGTTGCGCGCATTAAAAGGTCACTTTTCAGAGAATCTTACCTTGGTCTTGTTTATACTGGGCGTTCAGCTGATGCCGATTCTGTTTATCGAGACCAGGATCTCTTGGGTATTGATCTTGACCTTTCAACATCCCGATTTAAAGGTGATCAAAACCTTGAGTTCCAGGCTTTTTTTGTAGGACATTCTTCACCTAAGGAAAATCCGGATGCAACAATGAGTGATTTATCAACTCGGGGCATTCGACTCAATTATCCAAATGATTTGTGGCAAGCCCATGTGTCCTACCGTGAATTTGGGCAAGAGTTTGATCCTACTGTCGGTTTTAACACCCGGAACGGTTTTAAGCGAGTTGAGCCGAGTGTGAGCTATCGTCCACGGCCAGAACACTGGGAATTGATTAGACAGATGGAATTCGGAATTGAATTTGAGTACATGACTGACTTAGACAACAGGCTTTTGAAACGTGAAACAGAATTTACTCTTTTCGAACTCAACTTTGAGAGTGCGGAAAAATTATCTGCCAAGGTTGTGAACCTAAAGGAGTATCTGGATGAAGATTTTGAAATAATTGAAGGCAACTTAATCACTGTAGGTGACTACGTCACCAACGGTTTCCAAATCTCCGGTGAGACGTCTGAAAAAAGGAAAGTTTCTGCTGAATTATCCTACTCAACAGGTGAATTCTGGACAGGAAATAAACAAACTTACAAGGGAGAACTTTCTTTTAAACCATTTCCGGGTTTAAATATACAAGGCGATTTTGAATACAATTCAGTGTCACTCTCAGCGGGTGGTTTTGATACAAACCTATATCGGCTCACCTTTGGAGTTTATCCCACACCAAGAACAGCTTTTTACAGCAATCTCCAGTACGATGATATTTCAAACATGCTTGGGCTGTTTGCAAAACTGAGACACACGATCCGTCCTGGAAGTGATATTTACTTAGTTTATACCCATAACTGGCAGAGCTATGGTGACGGTCTTCTCGATTTTGATCTGGGAACAGTCTCCAGAGTAAGTTCTGTAAAGATCAATTATACTCACCGGTTCTAGTCCTTTATTGCAGGGTTCTCTAAGTCCTCATTGACAGTATCGGTAGATATAGTTATACTTCCCTATCCCATCTTGCAGTGGATCAACAAAAAATCTATAATAGGATGAATATGAAACAATTTGAAAAAGGGTCCTACAATCTTGACTACTCCACTTACCAATTATCAGGACTCGTTGTATTACGAGTTTTAATAGGTTGGCATTTTCTTTACGAAGGGATAGCTAAACTTCTGAATCCATATTGGTCTTCGGCTGCCTATCTTCTAGATTCAAAATGGCTGTTCTCAGGATTGGCGAAGATCATTGTTTCAGACCCCGTATTATTAAGTATCTCAGATTATGTGAATATGTGGGGACTGACATTGGTGGGTGCTTCACTATTGTTAGGGTTATTTAGCCAATATACAGCATTGATCGGGATGGGATTTGTTATTCTATACTATTTATTTGCCCCTCCCTTTCTGGGCTTGGAGTTTTCCAAGCCAGGAGAAGGAAGTTATTTAATAGTGAATAAGAATCTGATTGAAGCGTGTGCTCTTTGGGTAATTTATTCATTCCCCACGAGTCATATCATTGGTTTGGATCGATTTTTTTCCAATCCAGAATCAAATTAACGGAGACAGATCATGAGTGATAATACAAATCAAGATAACGGAACAAATACGGATCGTCGGGAGCTACTAAAAGGTTTAGCGACCGTACCGGTTTTTGGTCTATTCCTGGCTAACCTCTGGCGAAAAATGCGTAGGGATGCGCTGAAGAAATCAAATTTATTGGCTGATCTTTTTCAAGAAAAATCTTCTCCAGCCATAATTAGTAGCCAATCAGACAGTCGCCATCTAAATCTGGGCATAATTGGATATGGTGGTCGAGGTTCACATCTGGTTCGCGGTGCCGGTTTTGCCACCAAAGGGTGGACCGATTCCGCATCAGAAAATGCCCGTAAGAACCCACTTGACAAAGGTTTTAAGACTTTCATGCAGCAGGAGGATCTAAATGTATCACTGATTGGTGTCTGCGATCTATTTGACGTCCGGGCCGATCAGGGTATTGATGCATCAAGAAATGAAGTTCGACCGGGCGGTAAGCCCTTGGAATCAGCAACACGCTACAGGTATCATGAAGAACTTCTGAAAAATGATGACATCGATGCTGTTATCATTGCAACACCTGACCATTGGCATGCTCAAATTGCCATGGACGCGGCCAATGCTGGTAAACATGTCTACTGTGAAAAGGGTCTTACGCGCACGTTTGATGAGGCTATAGATCTGTATGATACAGTACAAAGAACGGGGATTACTTTTCAGCTTGGACATCAGAATAGGCAGGTAGAGGCCAATGAGAAAGCTAAACAAATTATTAGACAAGGTTTATTAGGCGATATTAATCTAGTGGAATTAGCTACAAACCGTAATTCCCCGTGGGGTGCCTGGGTGTGGGATATTCATCCTGAAGGGAACAGTAAAACTATTGATTGGGATACCTTCCAAAAGCCGGCTCCTAATAAAATAAAATTCGGAGAAGAAGCACTTAAGCGGTTTTTCCGCTGGCGTTGCTGGTATGATTATGGCACTGGTCTTTCGGGAGATCTGTTGTCTCATGATTTTGATGCCATAAATCAAATTATGGGATTAGGTATTCCAAAATATGCATCATCTTCAGGAGGAATATATTTTTATAAAGATGGTCGTGACGTCCCGGATGTTTGGAATGCAACTTTTGAATACCCAGAGAAAGATCTTACTGTTCTCTATAGTGCTACACTTTCGAGTAATGATCCTCGTGGCAATAGAATAATGGGACATGATGCAACCATGCAAATGGGCGGCCAAAGCGGAGGCGGATCAGTTCACGGTTTTATTGTGAAAGCTGATCGCGAATCAACCCGTTATAAAGAGCGTTTGGAAAGCGGCATTATTAATTCACAGTATCCGATTTATACTTATTCACCGGGGTCCAAACAAATTGATGGTGTCACATCTGCAACATCCCGCTATTTTGCCAACAAAGGGCTCCTATATACCTACCGAGAAGGCAAACGAGTTGATCCTACCCATCTTCATGTTAAAGATTGGCTTGATGCAATTCGTAGCGGAGGCCAGCCAAGATGCAATATCGAAGTTGCTCTTCATGAGGCTGTAGCCTGTCATATGGCGACCGAATCATACCTACAAGGTCGAAAGATTGAATGGGATCCGAAAAACCGCAGATTGGTTTAGTAGGATTCTAAACCTTTAAGCAGGGAGGACTTTTAATGAGCAAAAACAGTCGTCTTGGGACAATGATGTTTTTGCAGTATGCTCTTTGGGGAGCGTGGCTGCCGGTCACGGCTAGATACCTTTCAGCCAGTGTTGCTGAAGGAGGCCTCGGTTTTTCCGGTTCTGAAATAGGGATGATTCTTGGGTTGGCGGGTTCAATCGGCGCTGTGGCTGCACCTTTTATTGCTGGACAGATTGCTGACCGGTATTTCAGCACAGAACGGATCTTGGCGGCATTGGTTATTATTGGCGGTGTGGTGAAATGGATCACAGCTTATCAGACGGACTATTCTGCATGGCTTGTTCTGTCTATAATTTATAGTGTTGTTTACATGCCTACTTTGGCGCTTTCAAATTCAATCACTTTCGCGCATATGAAAGATCCTGACAGTGACTTTCCCAAGATTCGTGTTTGGGGTACTATCGGGTGGATAGCAGCAAGCTGGGCCTTCCCCATGATTTGGCTCCAAACAGATCTGAATTTTCAATGGATACCTCCGTTCATTGTGGGGTCTGAAGTAGCTAATGTCACAAGCCGTTTAGCGGATGCACTTATTTTTTCAGGAGTTATTTCGGTTACTTATGGTCTGTTCTGCTTTATGCTTCCCAACACTCCACCGAAAAAGGATGCTGTTGAAAAGCTGGCATTTAAAAAAGCGTTTGAACTGTTTAATCAAACATCTTTCACCATTTTGGTGGTGGCCAGTCTAACAGTAAGTATTATTCATCAAATCTATTTTCTTCAGACCGGACCGTTCCTGTCTTCCATAGGACTAAAAGACAGCCAGATCGGGCCAGCCATGACGGTGGGGCAGTTTGCTGAGATAGCGGCCATGGCCTACCTTGGATTCTTCCTAAAGCGCTTTGGTTTCAGGAAGGTGATTTTTCTGGGGGTGCTTGCATACGCTGCACGTTACGCTGTTTTCGGTACAGTGACACTTCCAATCTGGATCATGGTTTTGAGTCAAGCCTTTCACGGCATTTGCTATGCCTTCTTTTTTGCCGGAGCTTATATCTATGTTGACAAGATTGCAGATGAGGATGTCCGTCATTCTGCTCAAACTGTTTTCGGGATTATCATTCTTGGCGGTGGACCTGTTATTGGTGGCTGGCTCTCGGGTTATCTCCAGGAGACATTTACTCAAGCTGGTCTCTTCGACTATTCACCATTCTGGTACACTCTTTCAGCAGTCGGATTTGTCACTGCACTTTTCTTTGGCTTTATGTTTAGGGAACAGGTAGAAGGAGGAGAGGCGTAGCATGCCCACTAAAAGATTAGGAATTGGCTTTATCGGTGGTGGTTTTATCTCCCGCTTTCACATTCAATCTCTCATCGGGGTGCGGGATGTAGATGTGCACGGCGTCTATTCCAAAACAAAAACTTCATCTGAGGAAACGGCTGCTTTGGCTAGAGTAACCGGCGTTGGTGAAGCGAAGGCTTATGATTCCATCACAGACATGGTGGCAAATCCTGATATCGATGCCCTTTGGATATGTGCCCCTAACTATACGCGTATGGAGGTGATGGAAGAGATCGTCCATGCTGTTGAATCAGGTAAGGGAGAGCTTATTGGTGTAACCTGTGAAAAGCCCTTAGGTCGTAATGTGACTGAAGCAAAAAAAATGGTGGAACTTGCCCAGGAGGCCAATCTTTTGGACGGTTATCTTGAGAACCAAGTTTTTGCACCTTCTGTTACTCGAGGTAAAGAGATAGTTTGGGCTCGTGGTGCATCTACTACGGGGCCGCCGTTCCTTGCTCGTGCGGCAGAAGAGCACAGTGGCCCTCACATGCCTTGGTTCTGGGAAGGTGAACTTCAGGGTGGGGGCGTTCTGAACGATATGATGTGTCACTCGGTAGAAGAGGCACGATTCATGCTAACACCCCCGGGTGAAAGCAGGGAAGTACTGACCCCCATAAGTGTAAATGCTTACGCCACCTGCCTGAAATGGCAACGTCCCGAGTACGCAAAAATTCTATCAGAAAACAGTGGTGGGAAAACAGATTATCTTAAGAAACCTGCAGAAGATTTTGCCCGATCCCTGGTTGAATATGTGACAAAGGACGGTCATAAAGTAGTGGTAGAGACTACCACATCCTGGTGCTTCGTTGGCGCAGGATTGAGACTCAGCATGGAGCTTTTCGGGCCAGAGTATTCCATGTTTGTCAATACACTCGATTCTGATCTTAAGGTCTTTTTCAGCAGAAATGTGAAAGGATCTGAAGGAGAAGACCTCGTTGAAAAGCAGAATGCCGAATCAGGGGAGATGCCGGTGGTGAGTAGTGAGACTGATGCCTATGGCTATACTGCTGAAAATCGCCATATGGTCCAATCGTTTCTAGCGGGAAAAAGACCGGAAGAAAATTTCAGTGACGGCTTGAATGTAACAGAGCTTCTAATGACCGCTTACATGAGCGCAGAACAAGATCAAACCATATCGTTTCCGCCACCCGATTTGGATACTTTTATTCCTGCTGTTGCCCGGGGCGAATGGAATCCCAAGGAGAATTAACGCCATAATGAAAAGATATATTTTCCCTATTTTTCTTCTCGTGTTTCAGGCATGCAGTTCAAATTTGGAGAGGGAAGGGTTTGAGAGAATATTGAAAGAACACGATGGAGTTTTCTCCAAGCACGGTTGGAATCATTACGGGCCTGGGTATTTTGAACTGGACAAAGAGACGGGTGTTCTCAGTTCCTACGGCGGCATGGGCCTTTTCTGGTACAGTATCAGTAAATACAAAGATTTTGTACTTGAGTTGGAATACAAATGTTCAGAGTCGAAGACCAACTCGGGTGTTTTTGTGAGAGTGCCTGAAGTTCCCTCCAGCGATGAATACATTTATCACTCATTCGAGGTTCAAATAAATGATGATGGGGAAGGTATTCATAAAACAGCAGCTGTGTATGATGCGGAACCACCATCTCATGATGCTTCAAAACTAACCGGTGAATGGAATCACTACAGGATCACTTTCCTGGGAAAGCGAATTCAGGTTGAACTTAACGGTGAGAAGGTTGTGGACTGGGAAGCAGAGCCGAGGGGCAAAGTGGCTGATTTTTCTGATGAAGGTTATATCGGTTTACAGAATCATGATTGGGATACAACCGTTTCCTTCCGCAATATATACGTAAAAGAACTGAAGTAGTTTTCTTATTCAGTAAGGCCTTACGTTTATTCCAGAACTTTGACGGTATGTAAACCTGTCCTCAGGTTGCCTTATAATTATAAATGCTTCCGTTTTTGGAATTGATTCCACCAGTTTTAGACCATCGGTTATAGGCATTAACATTAGAGCTGTGGCCAAAGCATCAGCATCGGTGCATTTAGGGGCAATTACAGTGGCTGAGGCAACACCCGTACGAGAAGGATAACCTGTCCGCGGATCAATTTCATGGGAATAAATATTACCATCAATCTCGAAATAGCTCCTGTAATCTCCAGAGGTAGCCATGGCCTGATTGTCAAGATCGATCACCCAGTCAAAACCTTCACTTTCATCGACTGAAAGCTTAGGCCGTTCGATTGCAATGGCCCATAATTTACCCTGAGAGTTTTGCCCTTTTACGCGCACCTCTCCGCCAATCTCAACCATCACGTCAGAGATGTTTTGAGACTTTAGATAATCAAATACAGCATCCACACCAAAGCCTTTGGCAATTGCGTTTAGATCTATGCTGATGTAAGGATCAAGTTTCACAATTGAAGATTCTTCAGTTCTGATTTTCTCATAGCCTACATGTGACAGTCTTTGGTGAATTGATGATGAATCCGGGAATTGATCCGGTATTTCTGTTTCTCCGGGGCCGAAACCCCACAGGTAGAGAAGAGGGAAGACGGTGATGTCAAAAGCGCCATCACTTTTGCGGGACCAGTAGAGCGCGCGGTTCACTACATAATAAAATTCTTTACTCACGGAAATAGGCTCGGTGGATTCTGATCGGTTGAACCAGGATATTTCACTGTTAGGTATATAGGTTGACATTTTTCTGTTGACTTCCGATAAAACAGAATCCACACCTACTTTCAGGACTGTCGTGGCTGCCAGGCCATCTGGTGGGACATATTTGATCTGGAAGGTTGTCCCCATGGTGTTCCCCTCCAGTATGGTGAGGCTGGGAGGGCCATCACAGGCGGTAAATATCAGTGCAAGTGTAGCGGCAACGGAGAGTGATCGAAACATGAGAATAGGCTATATTCCAGGGAGAAAAATGAGGTCAATGATTAGGATGAAACAAATTGGAAGAAGAGAATTTATCAAAAAATCCATTGGTTTTGCTGGAGGTGTGAGTGTCATGAGTATAACAGGTGCCAGTTTAGCATCATGTTCTGGTCAACCGCCATTCAAAATCTCTTTGGCAGAGTGGTCGCTTCATAGAGCATTAAGGGCCGGAGAGGTGGAACATCTTAATTTTGCTTCCATCGCTAGAAATGAATTTGGTTTAGATGCCATTGAATATGTGAATGGTTTCTTTTTTGACAAGGCAGAAGATCAGTCCTACCTGAAGGAGATGAAATCAAGGGCTGACAGTGAAGGAGTGAAAAGTCTTTTGATCATGTGTGACGATGAAGGGAATCTTGGAGACCCGGATGGTGAGGCCCGCCAGCAAGCCGTTGAGAATCATCATAAATTGGTGAGAGCAGCGAAATACTTGGGGTGTCACTCCATTCGGGTAAATGCTAGAAGTGAGGGTAGTTGGGAAGAGCAAATGAAGCTGGCGGCGGACGGCCTAAGAATTTTAACGGAATTTGGAGATGAACACGGTATCAATGTGATTGTGGAGAACCACGGTGGTCTCTCAAGCAATGGTCAATGGCTTTCGGGCGTGATAGAGAAAGTAGATCATCCCCGGTGCGGCACACTG
>Ga0208132_1000494_pt1 | contig 18293 bp, 16 predicted proteins | sample ETNtaG_16_FD_185785 | JGI IMG/M metagenome (GOLD analysis project Ga0208132, IMG submission 185785) | Marine microbial and viral communities from oxygen minimum zone, Eastern Pacific Ocean - ETNP201406SV199 (SPAdes) (version 2) | ecosystem: Environmental > Aquatic > Marine > Oceanic ... | reverse complement strand
ATGAATTATTTCTTCAGGTTTGTATCGCTTTTGTGGCATGTGCTTCCCCCTTTCTTAATCCAATTATATAGCTTTATACTAACTTTACAACTGGATCAGTTTTTGGGGAGCAGGTCACTATAACCGTTCCTTTTTCATCAGTAGAACCAAAGCACTCACCCGCTGAGGATACGATGATGATTAAGAATAGAAACAAGAGTTGAATTCGATTATATGCTAATAGAAATTTCATATGATTAAATGATCGTGATTTGTATCTCTTTTATTAATGTTAAACATAAATAAGAAAAAAGATTTAAGACCTGCAACTGACCAACTCAAAATTAATATATATACACTTATAAAGAGCAGACCGCATGGTGATGTTTTAATGTAATTCTCAGGATTTTGCAATACAATAAATATATCATTTTGGTTCAGATTTCACAGGGCAGACATGGAGATTTGCCTTGTACGTAAGCGAACCAATGATGTCTTGTCCTCCCCTGCCCATCGTATTTGCACGGTTACTAATCATAGATCCTGAACATCACTTAAAACTTCAAGCAATCTTTCCAGGTCTTTCTTTGTATGTGTTGACATGACCGTCATTCTGAGACGGCTGGATCTGGCTGGAACGGTAGGCGGGCGAATGGCCGGAATCAAGATACCTTTTTTATAAAGAAACTTCGATACATCAACTGCCTTTTTTGCATCTCCTATCAGGATCGGAATAATAGGACTTTCCGACGGGATTACTTTCAAGCTTAGTGATTCAAGTTTTTCCTTCAAGAATCGTACATTACACCAGAGAGACTCTCGAAGTGATGGATCTTTTCGGATTAACTTTATGCCTGCAATTGATGCGGCACATACGGCAGGCGGGAGCGCTGTTGTGTACATGAAAGGCCTTGCCTTGTTCCGAAGATAATTGATTAAATCTGTATCACCGGAAACATAACCACCCAGACTTCCAACCGCCTTACTTAATGTCCCCATAACAATGTCTACCTTCTTACTCAGTTTGAAATGTTCAACTACCCCCCTGCCTTTTTTCCCGAAGACTCCGGTACCGTGAGCCTCATCAACCATGACCATTGCTTTATATTTATGGGCAATCCTGACAATGTCCGGAAGAGGTGCAATATCTCCATCCATACTGAAGACTGTATCAGTAACAATTAATTTGCGAGAGTATTTTGTAGATTTCTTTAGTATGTTCTCGAGTTTTTCCATTTCACAATGTGGGTAAACCCTGAACTCAGCCCCTGATAGCCGGCACCCGTCTATAATACTTGCATGGTTCAGTTTATCGCAAATGATTAAATCACCTTTCGATACCAGAGAAGAGATAGTACCTATATTGGCCATGTAGCCGGTTGGGAAGACTATAGAAGCCTCCTTTTCTTTGAATCTTGATATTTCACCCTCGAGCGCCTCATGCATTCTCATATTCCCGGAAACTAATCTTGACGCCCCTGCCCCCCATCCATACTTTGCTACTGCATCCTCAACGGCTTTTATGACTAATGGATTATTTGCAAGTCCAAGATAATTGTTTGAGCAAAAAGATAAACATGTCTTACCTTTTATTTTTAAATGTGTACCTTGAGCGCCTTCTACAATATTAAGCTCTCTATAAAGACCGGATTCCTTAATCTTCCTGAGTTCGTCTGATATGTATTTCATATCTCTATTTATATTGAATAATTAACTTTATAATCGTATTGCCTATCTTGATTCATTTGTTATACTTTTGACAGGAAGTATACATCTTAAAGACCATATATAAAAAACAAAAATCCAATTTATATCAGCCAGAAATGTCAAACTATATTGTAATTTATATTACCACAAGTTCAGCAAGTGAAGCAAAGAAGATAGGACGTGCACTGGTTGAAGAGAAACTGGCGGCATGCTCTAATATAATATCCCCTATTCGTTCAATCTATAGCTGGCAGGGGAAGATATGTGATGACAAAGAAGCATTGATGGTACTGAAATCAAAGAAAAAGCTTTTTAAACAAATCGTTGCAAGAGTTGAAAAACTGCACAGCTATGATGTTCCGGAAATTATAGCCATGCCCATAATAGAAGGCTCCGATAAATATCTATCCTGGCTCAATAAAGAAACTAAATAAATCATCCCTCTTCATGCGCTAATTTGTACACCTTTCCCTTAACAAACATATCAAACAAATCAGAGTCAATAAGATTACCTTTGACATCAAAGCCTATTATGTCTAATGCTTTTTCATGAGGAGCTGCTTTTTTATAAGGCCTGTCTCGCGCAGTCAGCGCATCATAAATATCCGAAATTGTCATCATCTTTGACTGTGTTGGAATCTCATCTGATTTCAAATTTGAGGGATAACCACCTCCATTTAGTTTCTCATGATGTGCATGTGCAATATCAGGAACATTTTCCAATTCCTTTGTCCACGGAATGTTTTTCAAGAAATCGTATGAATGGATAACATGTGATTCAATTTCATGCCTCTCTTTTTCATCCAGAGTACCTTTTCTTATGCTTAACAAATTAAATTCATATGGGGTAAGATAATTACGTCCTTCTCCACTATAATCCTGATACACATTGTCAGCAATATTTGTAAGACCATTAAATAAATCATCTTTCAGGATAGTAGGTATATTAGCCTTTTCGATCTCTTTTATATAAGTGTCCAGCTTTGTTAATTCTTCTTTCAGCTCATTATCAATTTCTATAAAATATTTCTGATAATCATCAACCTTTTTATTATTAATTACACTTAGTTTTCTCTCAAGATATTTATATTCCATTGATTTCCTGATAAAATCGAACCGACTCCTTATATATTCCATCTCTCCCGGATACAGTTTCTCTGCCTTTACCAGCACACCTTCACGCACACCTACTTTACCAAAATCATGAAGAAGACATGCATATCTTATTTCCTTGATCTGGTCTCTGGTAAAATGGAGATCCTTGTACTTCCCACTTGTAGCCTGATCAGCAATCTCTGCCAGACGCACAGTCAAAGAAGATACTCTTTCAGAGTGACCGCAGGTTGTGGGGTCTCGCTGCTCAATAGCAAGGACTGAAGCCTTTACGAATCCCTCAAACAGGTTCTGGATGTCTTGGTATAATAGATTGTTTTCGATAGATATGGCAGCCTGACTGGCAAGTGAATTTACCAGTCCGAAGGTTTTTTCATCAAAAGGTATGACCTCATTTTCAACAACCGAATCAGATGCCAGTATAACACCCTTGGATTTCTTCCTGTTTATTAACTGTAGTACACCAATAATCTTATTCTTGTGATCTTTCATTGGTACTACCAGCATTGACTTCGTACGATAGTTAAATTTAAGATCAAAAGCCTTGTTAAAGGTATAGTCTACATCTTTGGGTATTTTATGGGCATCCTCCAGGTGAAGAAATTCTCCGGTAAGAGTAACATATCCCGCCAGACTTGCCCTCGTAATAGGCAAAGAATACTCCTGAAATTCCAGATTGGCAAGGGTATCATTTTGCACTAACTTAAATATTAACCGGTTTTCTACACCATTAGTCTTTTCCAGTAGATACAGGCTTCCCGCATCACAATTAGTTACCTCCCTGCTTTTTGAAAGAATTAAATCTAATAGTTTATCATAATCCTGTTCTGCGGAAAGGGCCATGCCAATTTCATTAAGACTGCTTAATTCCCTTGTTTGGTAATCCACTTCCGAATGCAACCTTTTACACTCTAACCTTGAGAGAAGATAACCAAACCCACTTTTTATTGCTTTTAATAATTCATATTCTTCAATTGGTTCTTTCAGGTAGAAAAATACTTTCTCATCATCGTATATTTTATTACTCTTTTGCTTCTGGTCTCCATTAATAGAAATAATCGCATTGGAGTAGTCCGGACAAGCTATTAACTCAGACATTTCCTTATTCATACCATCAGCAAATTCACTATTAATAAGAAAAATATTTAAATCTTCACCTGACTTAATATTTTCCAGATTAGAAGGAGTTATTTCCCTCAAAGATATACTTTTCTCCCTTAACAATGATTCAAAGGGATTGATTTCTATTTCCGGAGCATAATATACAATTAAATTTTCTGACATGTTGACCTCTGATTAAAGAATTATTTCCATTCCTTCGTAAGCAGCGTATGATTCCTTAAATTTCTTTTGTGCCTGTTTTTCCAGTTTGTCCATAAATTTGTCGTCATGTGAAGGATCGTGGTGAAATAGAAGAAACTTTTTCACTTTAGCTGCTTTTGCAACTTTGATTCCATTAGTCCACGTGGAATGTCCCCAGCCTGTTTTCGGAGAACCTATTTTGCCCGAATATTCGTCATCCGTATAATTAGAATCATATACAAGAACATCCGCATTTAATGATAGTTTAAGCAGGGCTTTGTCTATAAAACTGAAGTGTTCAGTGTCTGTTGCATAAACAAAAGACTTCCCGCCATATTCAATTCTGTACCCTATACATCCACCGGGATGATTGAGACGCGCAAGTTTAATTGTTACGTTATTTTTTATAATTCTATCTTTTGCTGTTATTTCTTGGAAATTTATCTTTGCATCCAATTCTGCCAATGATAGGGGAAAATAAGGAAACATCAATTGTGCAGTAAATAATTGCTCCAAAGTAAAATTCATTTTTCTTTCACCAATCAGGGTTATTGAATATTTCTTATTAAACACCGGAGCAAAGAACGGAAATCCTTGTATATGATCCCAATGAAAATGAGAAAATAAAATGTTTATGTGTTGAGGTTTTTCCTTTAATATTTTATTACCTAATTTTCTGATACCACTACCGGCATCCAGGATGAATATTTCCTTACCACATCTGATTTCAATACACGATGTATCACCACCATACCTGACTGTTTCTTTCCCGGGTGTTGCTATGCTGCCCCTTACACCCCAGAAGCGGATATACATTTTATTTGCCCTTGCCATCTTCAATCCCTTTCCCATAAAAATGTAGATTTATAGTCTGCAGATATTATCCGAAAACTTCTTTTTCTATTATTGAACACAAAATATGACCAATAGTTATATGACATTCCTGTATGCGAGCTGTATCTGAGGATGGAATCATCAGACATACATCCGCGAATTCTTTAAGCCTGCCTCCATCTTTCCCGGTAAAGGCTATGGTCTTTGCTCCCTTTTTCCCCGCTGATACTATGGCGTTTATGATACTCGTGGAATTGCCACTTGTACTTAATCCAAAAACAACATCGCCATCTTTAACAAATGCCTCTACCTGCTTCTCAAAACAATGATCATATCCATAATCATTGGCAATTGCCGTCAACACTGATGTATCAGTAGTTAACGCAAGTGCTGGCAGCGGTTTTCTGTCCTTTTTAAACCTGCCTACAAGTTCTCCGGATATATGTTGTGCATCTGCCGCACTCCCACCATTACCCATAAGGTATAATGAATGGCCGGATTTAAACGCATCTACAGATATGTCTGCAATCTGAATAATAGTCTCTACACTATCAGAGAGCAGCTCTGTTCGTAGCTTTATACTTTCCGTCAATGATTCTTCAATTTCGTTTTTCATTTATCTAACCGGGCTTATCACTTCTTTCCAATATCCTTGAAACAATATCAGTAGTTGAAGCATCTTTCACAAAGGGTGCTAAAATTACTTTACCACCATAAGACTCAACAAATTCACGCCCTATCACTCCCTTTTCTTTCCAGTCTTCACCTTTTACAAGAACATCAGGTTTTATCCTTCTAATAAGTTTTTCAGGTGTTAATTCATCAAAAAGGATTACATAACCCACATCTTCCAGTGCAGATATCAGCCTCGCCCTTTCATCTTCCGAAACAAATGGCCTTTTGTCCCCCTTTTGTTCTCTTACCGACCTGTCAGTATTCAGCCCAATTACCAGCACATCACCCTGTCTCCTGGAAAATTTAAGATATTCTATATGGCCGACATGAAGTATGTCGAAACATCCATTAGTAAACACAATCTTCTTGTTTTCCTTCCTGTGGCCATTGAGTATTTCTTCAAGCTCATCCAGAACCTTAATCTTTGCGTAAAGAGGATTTGACCCTCCCATGAGCTCACTCAGTATCTCACTCTTACTGACGGGTACGGCACCAATCTTTCCAACCTCAACCCCGGCTGCTACGTTAGCAATCATGGCGGCATCCTCAAAACTGTTTTTACTTCCCACAACAAATCCGAAAACACTCAGAACCATATCACCCGCACCGCTAACATCATAGACATCTTTGGGTACGGTAGGGATTAATGTGCACTTTCCATCCCTGCTGTATAAAAACATCCCATCCTTATCTGCTGTTATAATGATGTACTCAAATAAATTCTCTTCCAGTAATTTTTTTCCGGCAGATTTCATACTGTTAACGTCCGTTATCTTAATCCCGGTTGACAGTTTTGTTTCAAATCGATTAGGTGTTATCGCAGTTGCACCTTTATAAATTTCATAGTCCTTAGTAAGCCCCGGATCTACTATAACCGGCACTTTGTGATCTTTACATGACTTAATAACAGCGCCCAGGATTCGCCTGGATAATAATCCTTTGTTCATGTCAGAAATCAGTACTATATCAACTTGCTGAATTCTGCCTTCAATCTTATTTATAATCTCTCCCTGTTTTTCCTCTTCAATATCATCAGTTTTTTCATAGTCAATCCTCAAAAGCTGTTGAATACCTTTTCCTGCAGATTGAAGATGTCCCATCATTCTAACCTTTACGGTTGTCGGCCTGTCCGAATCCTGGACAATTCCTTCTGTATCGACTCCTAAATTATTCAAGTTGTCTAGCAGCAGTTTACCTTCATTATCATTACCAATAACCCCATAGCAAAAAACATTAGCCCCAAGGTGTGCAAGGTTATTTGCAACGCATCCTGCCCCGCCCGGCCTTATTTCCTCAGATGTTACATTCAATACAGGAATTGGAGCTTCCTGTGATATGCGGTTGACTTCGCCCCAGACATATTTATCCAGCATGAAGTCACCTACCAACATGATATTTGGTCTACCAATATTTGATAGAATATGTACAAGATTTTCAGACATAATATTTTCTTCCTGTCAGAACAGAAATGGACCTGGGAAGCTTTAGGTCCGTCCTCGTTAAATCACAGAATCCGGCTTCCTTAAGCCATCCTTCAATTTCATGAAATGAATATGTACGTCCGCTTTCCGTAAATACATAACTGACTGCCATCAACAATACCTTTGAATTAAAGAAAGAATAACCTGGCTCAAGTGTGCGTTCTCTATACTTATTTACATTACTTTTGGTAATATCCTTATGATTATCAAAAACCATGCCCTTCATAAATGTGGAAGGAAGATGTTACAAAACATTAACATAAAATACCACCTTTTTCTTAATAAGTGCAATGAGGATATCAGTTTAAGGTTATAGTGTCAAATATAAACTAGCCTCACCCCTATACTTTCAGAATAATCAATTTTGCGGATTATGTGGGTAATATTACCTAAATAATTGAAGCAATAAATGGTAGAAAAATCATCAGGCTGTCTTATATAAAAGGAAATATGCTTTAGAATATTGAAATTAACCAATTAAACAACAGCTAATAACAGAGTCACTATGTTTTTTGTTGCAGTAGTTTATGTTCTCTGATATCATAATAGATTACATTATCTCACGTTAAATAGTTGCTAACGTGAAATTATAAATGATATTTAGATTATTAATGTTTTATTGAATGGAGACGATTATCAATGAAGGAAGGAATTCATCCAGAATATGTAGAGACAACTGTTACCTGCGGCTGTGGAGAGACTTTTAAAACACGATCAACAAAAAGTAAGATTGCAGTAGAGGTATGCTCCAAATGCCATCCATTTTATACCGGAAAGCAGAAATTTGTTGATAGTGCCGGAAGAGTTGAACGCTTTAAGCAGAAATTCAAATGGACTAAAGATTCTGCTCAAGGCGATTCGGCAAAGGATGACGGTAATAGTAGTACGGACGACCAGAGCACGGTTGCTGTAGAAGAAAAACCGGAGAATAGTAGTGCAGATAAATGACAAACTCTTAAAGAAGTTGAAGGAGATGTTTGAACGTCATAATGAGCTGGAAAAACATTTATCTGATCCGGAGGTTATTTCCGACAATACCAGATACACATCCTACGTTAAAGAACATGGCAGGCTTTCAAAATTCGTAACCAAATATCTCCAACTGGACAAAACACTAAAACAAAAGGAAGACGCCAGGGCCATTCTTGCCGAAAACAATAGTGATAACGATTTAAACAACATGGCCAGAGATGAACTCGACAATCTTGAAGAGAAAGAACTAGAGTTGTTTGAAGCGGTTAAAGGATGTTTCTTTACAGAAGGTGATGATTCTGACAAGAATGCAATAATGGAGATTCGGGCTGGAACCGGCGGAGACGAGGCAGCGCTGTTTGCCGCCGATCTCTTCAAGATGTACACAAAATATGCCGAAAAACAGAAATGGAAAACTGAAATATTAGATTCCAGCTATACTGAGATTGGAGGTTTCAAAGAGATAACCTTCTCTATTTCAGGACAATCAGTTTATAGCAAATTATGTTTTGAAAGTGGAACCCACCGTGTACAAAGGGTTCCTACCACAGAAACGAGCGGAAGGATACACACCTCAGCAGCAACAGTCGCCGTCTTGCCGGAAGTTGAAGATGTTGAAATCAAGATAGACCCCAAGGATATTTCAGTCGATACATTTCGTTCTTCCGGACCGGGAGGACAGAAGGTCAACAAAACCAGTTCTGCTATCAGAATAACCCATGCGCCTACCGGTCTGGTTGTTAAGTGCATGGACGAAAAATCTCAGCACAGAAACCGCGCAAAGGCAATGCGTATCCTGCGAAGCAGACTCTACACTTTTTTGCAGGATCAAAAAAAGGATGAACGTGATAAGACACGGCGCACCCAGATAGGCTCCGGCGATAGAAGCGAAAAGATCCGTACATATAACTTTCCACAAAACAGGGTAACCGACCACCGAATAAATCTCAATCTATACAATCTGGAAAAAATCATGCTTGGTGAAATAGACGAATTGATTGAGGCAATGACAAATTACGGAAAGCAGGAAAAGATGAAGGAATTAGCTGCCACCCTGTAATTGTTTTCCCACATTAAATAATCCTCAAAACTAATATTCAGCATTCCATAAATTTCCACCTCAATATTAAAGGTATGGTACATACTCAAGAAAGCAATACGATTCGCAATATACTGAAATGGGCGATAGCCACTTTAAAAGAGGCTGATATAGATACCCCCGATATAAATGCCGATACTCTACTGTCCTTTGTACTATCATGTGACAGGACAGAACTCTACACAAGTCCTGATGAAATTATTAGTGATGCCGATATCAGCTGGTACAAGGAACTAATCAATGAAAGGATAAGGCATGTTCCCCTTCAATATATTACACATCGAGTAGAGTTTATGTCACTTGACTTTTTCGTAAATGAACGTGTCCTGATTCCCAGGCCGGAAACAGAAATACTCGTAGAAACAGTCCTGGAGAACGCACATGACAAACAGTATTCAAATAGGAAGATAACCATTATGGACATAGGAACCGGTTCAGGCAATATTGCCGTGTCTCTGGCCAAAAACCTCAGTAATGTAGAAATATATGCAAGCGATATATCACAGGAAGCTCTCGAAGTAGCAAAGGAGAATGCTCAGAGACATCAAGTTGTAGACAAAGTACATCTCCTGCATGGAGATCTCTCCGGTGCATTCATTAGTCATATTGATCAAGGAAGCGTAGACTTTATTGTTTCAAATCCTCCTTACGTAAGCGAATCGGAATGGGAGAATCTGGAACCTGAACTAAAAGATCATGAACCACTGGAAGCACTAGTTGCCGGAAAGGATGGATTGTGTTTCTACAGACGTATAATCAGAGACGCCCCTGATTGGTTAATGCCTGATGGGTACCTGGTTATTGAGATTGGAGAAACACAGGCAGATACGATTATAATGCTTATGGAAAGCGAGGGGCATTACGGAGATATTGAAATATCCAATGATCTGCAGGGAAAAGAACGCATAATCTCTGCAAGGCGAAAACGATAAGTATCCCATCAGAATCAACTGTGCGTTTAAGTTGTAGCAATTCCCTTTTCCCTTCAATATTCGACATTCCTTGTACGACATTCGATATTCTCCTTTTTCTTCCCTACTGAGTCAGACCTGAAAGCTGCTTCAAGGGGCGCCTCTGGCGGCCTGCCTTCCTAAGCGTTCTTCTTTCTTCGTGCCGTAGTGACTTCGTAGCAAAAGTCTTTCTATTTATTAATCTTCCTCGCTACATAATAAATCCATGCACTGTCCTTGTCATCACTGTCCAGGTTCAGCATATTGCCGGGAGTATCATACATCTCGATAGTCTCAAAATCCATATCTTCAAGTTGTTTTACCTGATTCACTTTATCAATATAATACGTTAGCATGGCATAATTATGTGCTACATCGTTTATGATTGCATATTGCTCATTAAATACCTGAAGGTTTTTATTCCTTAAGCGGTTACGCGTGGACTTGAAAAATTTTATAAAATTCCCGGCTTGCTTACACGGCATCGTTGAAAATTTCATTTTTGGACTTGAGATTGCATATCTGTGATTCCTATTATGTGAGGAAAAGACAAACAGCCCGTCCTGTTTGAGTACTCTGCGTATCTCACGCAACCCCTGCAGCCTATCATCGTGATTAATTGAATCAAGGCCATTAAATGAGAACATTATAAAATCAAATTCATCATCACGAAACTCCCTCATTTCCCTTACATCTCCACGGGCAAAACTGACATCTTTAAATCTTTCTCTGCACGATTCTATCATTGTCATTGAGTAATCAATGCCGATATAACCACTGCTCAAATTCTTTAAAATAGCCGTTGTCCTGCCACTGCCGCATCCGATGTCGAGTATGTGTTTATTTACAATGCTTGCCCTGTGTTTTACAAGAATCATCACTTCAGGATTCTGTAATGTCATTTTGATATAGCTTGAAACAACGTTTTTACTCTCATACTTCTTTCTATTCATGTCCGCTACTCTTATTTTTCAGATGATAACTGTGTGAAATTGACTATAATTCTGACTGGCACTTACAGATAATGCTTTGTGAAATCTACTATTTTCTAACAAGATTGTAAAGAGATTATGTATTCTCAGATTTTTGCGATAAAAAACCTTTTTGAGTAATAGTTTCCATGAAGAGCCAGAAAGAAAAAAGTATCTTTGCATGGTATATGTATGATTGGGCTAATTCTGCATTTGCAACAACCATTATAGCCGCCCTCTTGCCTATATACTTTGCTACAGTTATTGTCCCCCAGGGCGGGTGGACTTTCAGATTCGGTGGTATAGAAATACCAACCAATGCAACCACACTTTGGGGCTTTCTCTCCGGAACTACAGCTCTTTTTGTATTCTTAACTGCCCCTATCCTTGGTGCAATTGCAGATATTGCAGAATCAAAAAAGAAATTCCTAATGACCTTCTGTTTTGGAGGCAGCCTTTTTACCACACTCTTGTTTTTCAGCCGTAGTGGTGATGTGTGGATGACGATGATTTTCTTTTTTCTTGCAAATACCTGTTTTATCAGTGCAAATATCTTTTATGACTCTTTTTTACCTCACATTGCATCAAGAAGAGAGATTGACCAGGTTTCAGGCAGAGGCTATGCCTATGGATACCTGGGAGGAGGCCTGCAGTTCTTAATCTGTATTATCTTAATTCTTGCCCACAATAAGATCGGCATTGAAAAAACAATGGCAGTAAGAATAAGCCTGTTGTTCTCAGGAGTCTGGTGGGCAGGCTTTTCAATAATCACGCTTGTCTGGCTGAATGAACCCGGGAATAACAAAACCTCTCCTCAACAATATCGAGGTGAGAACAATTCATGGACCTATATAAGATTCGGTATGACTCGAACATGGCATACTATTTTGAATGCCAGGAAACACCGAAACCTTTTTATCTTCCTGATTGCCTTTATGTTCTATAATGACGGCATTCATACCGTCATCAGAATGGCTGCTATTTACGGAAAGGATGAACTGGGACTTAAGAATCATACCCTCATGGGTACACTTTTACTGGTACAATTTATAGGGATAGGTGGCGCACTATTATTTAGCCGTATTGCCAAAAACTTAGGCTCGAAAAAAATCTTGATATTCGTCTTGTTTCTCTGGTTGGGTATATTGTGCTATGCATATCTTATGACCAGTGCACTTGATTTCTGGATTTTAGGGGTGGCAGTGGGGTTGGTTCTTGGCGGTTCTCAAGCCATAAGCAGATCATTATATGGTTCGATGATACCGGTGGGAAAATCGGCTGAGTTTTTTGGCTTTTATTCTGTCTTTGAAAAATTTTCGGCGATATGGGGACCGTTTGTATTTGGAATTATTCGCCAGATTACAGGAACATCCCGTCTTGCCATATTGTCACTGGTTGGCTTCTTTATTATTGGAATTGTGCTTTTATACTTTGTAAAAGAGGATGGCAATAATCCGCAGTTGATAAAGAGTGAGCGATAATACTTTGTTATCTGTGTTCCCGTCCGAACGGATTCACCCGGGCGAGCTGCTGATTCTATATCTTAAAAATCAGACGTTGTGCCTTTGTGCTTTCTCCCCGTATTACATCTATAATCAATTCCGAACCTTCTCCCTGGAATTCATAGACTAATTTCCCACCTTCGTTTTCTGAGTGACTGTCGTACAAAACCTTCCCGGACACAATATCACCGTCCAGACTGGCAGCAATAACCTTTAAAGGTAAACAACAGGCAGCTTGAAAGACCATTCTGTTGTTGGAAGTAAAAAGAAATGTATAGTGCGGTTTGCGCATATTTACTTTCGTACCCATACCCGGAGTTTTGGATGTATGAGATTTTGATTCGTTGGACCTTGTTTCAATCATGTACTTTTCTCCGGCTTCGATTTTATTATCTAAACTCACACTTTTATCCAGGCCCGTTAAACTCATTACCCCTTCAGCATCGTTCCTATCCTGTTCAATAGACTCCTCTGTAGGGACTTTTCCTGCTCTGCTACTGTGACTTTCAGCCTTTGACGCATTAAGATCGACCAAAGGTAATTTCTCGCAAGATGTATTCATATTTATATTAAATGGCAATTATTGCAACTTAAGATTAATGTTAATTTACTCATCCTATTCTGTTGTTGGAATCCGTGATCATACAACAATATAAGATTATTTTCAAACTGTTTTGAATGATGCCATTAATCTTCCAGTTGTAGAATTCTGCCAAAAAACCATTATTCTTTTTTTCAGAACTCAATATTTCATTAGTCCAATATTCCATCATGCCAATTACGGATTGAAGCGGAGCGGAGTCAGGCTCAATCCTGACTTTCTCATTGATTCCCTCTGTCTTTATAACATATAATGAAGGTTAAGAATACATTATCAAAGTATTAATTTTATTCAAATCCGTAAAATCCAACCTGTTTAATAGGAAAGATTATGACTGTTGAAGTTAAGACCAGGCCTGGACAGCTGCCAACATTCTGGGACAGAGACGTTATCTTTTTTGCCAACATGTTATCTATCTTTTACGATAATCATGATGAACTGGAAAGGCTCAGGCAACATGTAATGGGAGTGGAGACCTATGGAGGAAGACTCGTCCCGATTATTAATCTCATATTCAAGGGAAACAACAATCTTCTTGTACTGGAAAAACCTCCTGATCAAACCCTGATACGTTATTTCCAGGACGACCTTGGCTTGAGCCTGCCAAACATTGTAATTTTATCACATAAAGTTTACGATAGTCTTATTGCTCAGGTTAACAAATTGCTCCATGATGAAATAAACCCAACAGTAACCACGATCCACCAACATGATGCAGCCTGGATAGATGGGTTTGTCAGCGATAACGTACTCATGAATATAGCAAAGGCCCTGAACAAACCAACCATAAGCAGTCTGGAAGGCAGTAGGAGAGGGAACAATAAATTCCTGCTTCATAATCATCTTTCTGAACAGGGATTTCCTGTATTCGATACTATACCGGCAGCAACACCAGACGATGTTCACGCTTGTATTTCCACGCTGCACAACCAGGGATACAAAAAGGCAGTGGTGAAAGCCCAAATCGGAGCTTCTGGTATAGGTATGGCCAGTTTTCCAACTACCGCCAGCAATGTAAACTCAATCCCGGAACACTTTTTCTTTGAAGGTCCCTGTATGGTACAGGGATGGCTTGATGAAACGGTAACAAATGTACGCCATCTGGGATCACCCAGTATTCAAATGTTTCTGAATGACAACACAGTATCTCTCTATGATATTACTGAACAAATTCTAAATGCAGACAGCGTCCATGAGGGCAACCTTTCCCCTCCATCTTATTTCTGCAGGGAAGATCCGGTTTACGAAGAATTGTTTCGCCAGGCTTCCACTGCCGGCTCATGGCTTCATGATCAGGGATACAGAGGCACTGCAAGTGTTGACTTTCTTATTATTGAACATCGTGGTAATATAGAAGTCAGAGTGTGTGAAATAAATGCACGAATTACTGGTGCTACCTATCCATCTGTTATTGCAAGGCATTTCCTTCCACATGATGCCTGGTTAATGAGAAACGTACGGTTTGCCAGGCCACTGAGGGATACAAGCCTGCTAAAGATGCTCGAACGAGCCGGTTACCTTTATCGTCCTGACATGCAGGAGGGTGTTTTACCCATAAACTTCAACCTCAACGAGGATGGCAGTGTACAAAAGGGACAGTTTCTATGTCTTGGGAAAGTAATAGATGATTGCCTGAACATGCTGGAACAAATAGAATCTATACTTCCATTAAAATGGTATTATGACAGGGATTAAAACTTAATTATAATGCAGAACATGAAAACGAGAATTAATATCAGGTGAGAAAATGACGCAAACTTCGACAGATTTACAGAAAAGGCTCGTAGCGCTGACAAGAGACTTAATACTGATCCCCAGCGACGCGTCCCGTCCGGACGATATCGAACGGGGTTTTGAGTTTGTTATCAACCACGTGGAGTCGCTTGATAACATAGTTGTAAACAAATATTACCATTGTGATATTCCATCACTAATTGCACTTCCTAAAGGTGTAAAGCACCCTAAAATTCTCCTTTGCGGCCATATAGATGTCATTACGCATCCAGACGTCCATAGCTACCGCTCACAAATAGCTGATGGCAGAATAGTTGGTCCGGGGTCAGCAGATATGAAAGGCCCTCTGGCAATTCTTCTGGAAGTTTTCAGGAATTTACATATCCAATACGATGACCTCCCGCTTGGACTGGCTATCACGTCTGACGAAGAACGTGGCGGTAACTCTGGTATGCGTTTTCTATTTGATGAAGTGGGAATCAGGTGCGACGTCGCTATGATTCCGGATGGAGGTTCTTTGAATGAGATAACTGTGGAAGAAAAAGGAATACTTCATCTAAATATACAGTGTAATGGACACTCTGCACATGCTGCACGTCCATGGCTGGGAAACAATCCACTGGAACGTCTTATTGACGCAACTGCCCGCCTACGGGAAAACTTCGACTCTTTGAAGACAGATGAATACCATTGGCATCCTACCTGCGCTCTGACAATCGTTAAAACAGCAAATCAAACCGTTAACCGTGTACCATCGGAAGCTGAAGCTACTCTTGACATACGATTTCCAGCTCCATACACCGTAAAGGAAATGTTAAACCATGTTCGCAACTTGTTAGGTGAAGAAATCAACACACATACATTAATCAGTGCAGAACCGACACTCCTCTCACCTGACCCCCTCTACCTTTCAGTCACTGAAGAAGTAACCGGAAAACCTACCACTCAGGAAAAGGAAGATGGTGGAAGTGATGCCCGCTTTATTGGGTGCCTTAACATCCCAGTAATCGTTTCCAGACCTATTGTGGACGAATTACATTCTACAGATGAATGGATAGATATCGAATCTATGGAGACATTCTATCGAATATATGAGCTTTATTTAAAACGAAAATTGCTTTTAACTAATTGAAGAATTTAAGAATTGAGGAATTACGAACATTGGGAAATTATAAAAAAGATTGAAGATGTAAATGAATCTTCCAAATCCCTCAATCCCTCAATCCCTCAATCCCTCAATTATGTCTCACACCAACCCCTCATGAGTAAGCCATCTTTCTGCTTCAAGTGCAGCCATGCAGCCTGTACCGGCAGCAGTGACGGCCTGTTTGTAATATGGATCCATAACATCACCGGCAGCAAAGACACCCAACACACTTGTTGCCGTCCTCCATGACTGACGAGTACCTATAAAACCCTTCTCATCTAATTCTAAACTGTCGCCGAGAAATGAAGTATTCGGAGTATGGCCAATTGCGATAAACAGCCCTCCACAATCTAAATCTGATTCCTCCTTGTTAATAGTACTCTGCAAACGCACACCTGAGATTATCTTGTCTCCCAGGACATCTACGACAATGGAATTCCATTTGAATTCTATCTTTGGATTCGATTTAGCACGCTCCTGCATTATGGGACTTGCCCTGAGTTCATCACGACGATGTACTAAAATAACTTTGCTTGCAAACTTTGTAAGATATAAACCTTCTTCAATTGCGGAATCACCACCTCCGACAACAACAAGGACCTTATCCCTGTAGGCAGGGAGCGCACCATCACATATTGCACATGCACTCACTCCTCCTCCCGAGTGTGCAAGTCTTTGTTCGTTTGGTAAATTCAGCCAATTTGCCCTTGCACCTGTTGCAATAACAACGCTTAACGCCTCTACATCATTGCCTTCAGATGTCTTTAGTTGAAATGGATGCGAACTGAAATCAACAGACGTAATATCTTCTGTAAATATTTGAGTATCAAACCTCTTTGATTGTTGTTTAAACAGTTCCATCATCTCTGTCCCTTGTATTCCTGAAGGAAATCCAGGATAATTCTCTACCTCGGTCGTATACATAAGCTGGCCGCCCGGCACCATAATGTTTGAGGGTTCTCCCTCATAAACAATTGGACTCAAGTTGGCTCTTGCTGCATAAATGGCTGCAGTCCATCCGGCCGGGCCGGAACCAATGATTATTATCTTTTCTGCCATATCTTTTCTCCATTTAACCTGGGGCATCCGCCGGCCTGTTAGGCGTGGACTGATAGGCGGACGTCCCTACACGTTAACGAAAAATTCTATCATGCATGCCTTTAAAATGCAAATGCGCATCAGAATAAAGACTGAACCCACCAATAGTATTTTAATAGGTTTTTTAAGTAATTGATTTATAAGTGGTATCTCAGTAAGGGTTTTGCTATATTTATATTTCGAAAATGTGGAGGCATATCATCTGTTACCATTTCTCTAGTCTGTGCTTATAGGATAACAGACTCTTTTATAAAGTATGATATAATGGGTATACGATATACCTTATTTTTTTCCTAACAAACATAAATATGACTGTGAACCGTTTACGTTTAAGAAACAATTCAAAGATCGCCATAATCGGTGGTGGCCCGGCGGGTAGTTTTTTTGCAAACGACGCCATTCAAAATGCAAAGAAACTTGGAATAGACATCCAGATAACAATCTTCAACAGCAAGGATTTCAGTCAGAGGGGTCCCAGTGGGTGTAATATGAGTGCCGCAGTTATTGCAGGTTCTTTATATGCAAAACTTACAAGGGACGGCATTATTTTACCTGAAAGTATTATTCGCCAGGAAATTAGAGGATATTATTTTCATACTGAAGAATATGGTATTGAGCTATACAAACCAGATCAGATAAATAAAACTAGTATTATGGCAGTATACCGTGGCAATGGACCTCTTTACAGCACTCACACGGAAAGCCACAGTTTTGATGATTTCCTGTTAAAACATGTCATTAATCAGGGTGTAAGTGTAATCTCAGAGCCGGTACTGGATCTAAATTTATCTTCCAACCTTGATACCCCTGCAACCGTAATCTACGGAAAAGGTGGTCAGCATAATAAAATGGAAGCAGATCTTGTGGTGGGTGCATTTGGTATTAATTCAAGCATAATAAAAAAAATTGAAGGATTAAATTTTGGTTACATACCTCCTAAAACCATTAAGACGTGTCAAATGGAGATACCATTAGATGCCACTTTTATAAAGAACTCTTTCAAGGATAACATACAGGTATTCGCACTTGGAATTAAGCCCTTTAGATTTGCATCGATGGTTCCAAAAGGAAACTATGTCACCGTAAGCCTGGTAGGTACCAGAGATTTGACAAGTAATGATCTTATTG